>JAESFT010000282.1_pt1 | contig 41125 bp, 41 predicted proteins | sample 9269451 | NCBI WGS metagenome assembly JAESFT01 (sample SAMN14502557, study PRJNA617106) | algae metagenome | isolation source: Scytonema hyalinum WJT4-NPBG1 and co-occurring heterotrophs from well... | place: USA: Mojave Desert, Joshua Tree National Park, California | collected 2006-05-25
TCCTTGAAGACATGGGCAAGGAGGTGTACACGGCGGTGTATGACCAGCTGGGAGCTGTTGCCTGCCGGATTCTGGTGCCTGGCTATTCGGAAATTTATCCTGTCGAAGATCTGATCTGGGATAACACCAACAAGGCGCTGTTGTTCCGCGAAGATATTCTGAACCTGCATCGCCTGGACGACGCAAGCCTGGAAGCGCTGCTTGATCGTTTGAATAACAATGAGCTCGATGAATATTCCGACATCGCCACGCTGATCGGCATCGAATTTGACGAGAATACGGAATGGGGGCAGCTGACCGTTCTCGAACTGAAGCTGCTTATTCATCTCGCCCTGCAGCAGCTCGAGGCAGCGCACGAACTGGTGGGCGCCTTCTTGCAGTACAACGACAACACCGTCGAGCGCAAATTGTTTTATCAAGCCTTGAACGTGGTGCTGGAGGTCCTGCTCGATGACGACCTCGAACTGGACGATTACGTGGCCAATTTCCGCCGGATGTATGGCAACCCCCGAATGGATGCGGTGCTGGGCTCGGTGGACGGCAGCGTACGCTTCTTTGGCTTGACGCCCACCAGCATGAAACTGGAGGGGCTCGACAGGCACCACCGGCTGATCGACAGCTACAAGAAGTTGCATGCGGCGCGGGCGAATGCAGCGAATGCAGCGAATGCAGCGACTGCGGCCAATCGGAATTACGCATAACTGCTGCAGGCGATTCGGGCTCGCTACGCCGGACAGGAACGACGACGCCAACCTTCACCGGTTGGCGTTTTGCGTTATTGCTTATTAAGCCGTATTCCCTGCAGCTTGGCGTGGAACCCTTGTTCTTTCTTCCTCATCCCCTTTCATCCTTGCATTTCCCGGCGCTTCACCGGCTTATCCACCCTTGATCAGGAAGATAGGCATATGCCTGGAAATCGCTATATTATTTCTGGCAGCATCGAAATCGTGCACTAAATCCTTCCTTCACTTTTCTTGCCATTATTGCCATGCAATCAATGCATTTAAGAATTATTGGTCTGCGCGTTGGAAGCGCTCTGTTTGCAAGCCTTGTACTGTTGAGCGCACATGCACAGACTCCAGCCATGGAGGATGCCGCCGACGATGCGGAAAACTTCGCCCTCCCCGCCAATATGGGAAATGCCACGTTTGGCGGTCCGCCCATGGGGGTGCGCAAGATGACGGACAGCGATTTAAGCTGCCAGCAGTTGTTTGCAGAAGCCGAGGGCCTCGAAAAAACGCTGGCGGAACAAAAGGCGGCCGCGGCATCAGCGCAACAAGCTGCCGACGACACCCGCAACGCCATGATGGAACAAGCGATGGGTGGCGGCGGCATCCAGGCGACATCGATGGCGTCCGGCCTTCTCGGCATGATTCCGGGCGTGGGCATGGCGGCAGGGCTGGTCGGCAGCGCCGCGTCCCAGGCAGCGGCAAGCGCACGCATGGCGGGGATCCAGGAATCGACCAAGAAAATGATGGAGACCCAGCAGAAAGCCATCGAGATGCAGCAATCCATGCATTACAGTCAGGCACGCCATGATCATCTGGTCGAGCTGTTCCTGAAGAAGGATTGCAAGGTGTCGCAACTCAAGGCGGCAAATGCGAAGCCGCCCGGACAGCAGTGACCTCCGGCATCGGGTTGAAATAGGCCTTCTGAAGCTTCCTGCGCTGTGCCCGGGCTTGAGGCTTCACCGTCTGACTGGAGCAAGCATGACCGGTCACCGCAACATTACCGTCCCTGTGCCGCCGTTCCCGCGTCAACCACCGAGCGCATACCCGACAGCGCAAAGCTCAGCAACACAATCCCCACCAGCAGTCCGCCGCTGACGGCGAACAACTGCTGCAGGGTTACGTCCCGCATCAGCCATCCGGTGACCGATGAGGACATCGGCGCGATTCCCATGAAGATGAACATGAAGAGCGCCATGGTGCGTCCGAGCATGGCCGGTGCGACGTAGCGCTGCAGCCAGGTGAAGATGTTCACCTGCAGGAAGCCGCCGAGCGCGCCGATCGCAAGCAGAAGCAGGACGCCATGCCAGACCGCGCCGATGACGCCGAGCGGCATGAACAGCAGGCCGACCGCCGCATCGAATATCAATACGGTGGTGCCGAAGCTGCCGATGCGAAAACCCGGCCGGATGCCGCAGAAGGCCATGCCGATCAGCGTGCCGGCCCCATAGGCGCCGGCGAGCATGCCGTAAGCGGAAGCGCTGCCGCCCACATGGCTGGCAAGTACCGGCATGGCAACCTGAATCGGCCCGGTGATGAAGAAGGCGACTGCGGCCCAGTAGCAAAAGCACACCCGCAAACTGTTGTCTCCCCAGCAGTATCGCAGGCCGTCGGCGACCGAGCGCCACATGGATTGCATTTGTGCTGGTGCGGACGGCGTCCCGGCGGCATGCGTCCTCACCCTGGTGAGCGTCCAGGCCGAGAATGCGAAGCTGGCGGCGTCGAAGGCGAAGGCCATGCCGATGCCGATGCCGGTGTAGTCCCGGCTTTGCGTCGCAGCCGTCGCATCACCGAAAACAGCAATCAGCAAGCCCGCAAGCAAGGGGCCGGCGAATGTCGACAGCTGCCGCACGCCCATCATCAAGCCGTTTGCCTGCCCCAGCAGTTCGCGTGGCATCACGGTCGGCAGGATGGATGTGGCGGATGGCAGGCTGAACGCGCTTGCCACGCCGATCGCCAAGGCGAGCGCATAGACGAACCGCAGGTCCGGATGGCCGGACAGCGTAAGCGCGGCGAGCAGGCCGAGCAGTACGGTGCTGGCATACTTGGAAAGCATCAGGACCCGCTTGGGCGAATGACGGTCCACGAAGGCGCCCCCAATCAGAATGAAGAGTGCGCGTGGAACACCGAGGAGCGCGAGGACCGTGCCGAGCACCAGCGTGTCGCCGGTCATTTTCAATGCCAGCCACGGTAGCGCAATCAGGGTGAACTGGTCCCCGAGTTGGGATATCAGTGAGCCGGCAAACAGCCAGCGGAAGTTGCCGTCGCGGAAAAGCGCGTCCCGCGATCTCGGATCAGATCGTTTCATATTCATTTCTTTTCTGTTCTTCAATCAGCCGGCGAGAGATGCCGGTCGAGATCGTCAGACTTAGGCATTCAGGCGTATGCGATCGATACCCGCGCGACCTGGTCAATGATTGGTCGAATGGATACCCGCAAGGAGTCCCAGCACACCGGAGAAGGCGTCGATCTTTGCATCGCTCACCATCTGCGTCGCGTCCCGGCTGACCGCTTCGGCGGAAACCAGTGCGTCTGCGTAAAGCTTTTGCCCGGCCTTCGTCAGGATGGCATAGCCGACACGCGCATCGCGCGGGTCCGGCTCCCTGGCGACCAGCCCCAGCTTTTCCAAGGGCAGCAATGTCCGCGTCACGCCCGATGCGGTCAGGCCAAGCCGTTCGGCAAGGTCGATCCGGCGCAGGCGGGTGCCGCTGGCGCGATTGAGGTGATACAACACCATGAAGTCGCCGAAACTCAGGCCATGTATGCTCGATAACGCGCTGTCCAGCCGCCGCGTCAGTACCGCATAAGCGCGGGCCAGGCGAAGGCAGAACTCGAGCGACGGATTGCTTGCCTCATCGCTTTCCGGCGTTTTCGATGTCTTAACCATGGGCTGCCTCCGCTGCGGCGACTGTGCGCGCCATGTCCTTAGCGGTTGGTCTCTCGAAGTACATATCCATCGCATCGAACATGGCGGGCGTGACTTCGAAGGAGTACGTGTCCCCCTTTTCAGCATTGCGTCGCATGATGCGCTGCTTGCGGACTTCACGGTCGGCATCGACGAAGCGGAATGACGCGGCATGGCCCGCCGCTTCGACCATGGATTGCATGCGGTCGCGGTCCTGCTCGCGCATCAATCCCAGGTCGAGGACGACATCGCGTCCCGTATCGAGGATCTGCCTGCAGGTTCGCCATATCTGTGCTTCGCATCGCTGCACGCGCGGCATCACCCATGCCATATCGATGCGCTCGGGCTTGTCTGCGCCATACAGGTTGTGCATCCACTCGTCGATGGCGAAACGGACCGCATTCCTGTCAGTGGCGAGCCGCCGCGCGAGGGTGGATTTTCCCGCGCCGAGCGGGCCATAGACGAGGTGAACGGTTTGCTTTGTTTTCATGATTTTTATATTGAATGATGTTTGAGTTCTCAAATATATATCAACATTTATTTGTTTGCACGGCATTTTGTTTTTGTTCGTGCGCCCTGCCCGGTCTTGCTTGAACCCTGTGCCGGCGATTGCCGCCCGATGTCTCTGATACGATAGCCGGCAATCGCGTCGCGCCACCCCGGGGTGCCCAAACCATGATCAGGCAAGTCGTTTCACCCAGACAAGAGCTTCGCCCCTACCTCCGCAACATCATGGTCGGTGGTTTTGCGCTGCATGATGTACATCTGCCGGCGACATCGGATGTACAGCTCGTGATCTACCTGCGTGGGCGAGCCGCGCTGGTCGATGCAGTGGCAGCGCCATCCAGCTTGCCTGTTGCATTTATTGCCGGCCCGTCTTCCGGACCCCGCATCTTCCGCGTCGAGCCGGACAGCAGATTCGTTGCCGTGACTTTCCGGCCATCGGGTCTGGTTTGTTGCCTCGGCATGCCGGCAAACCTGTTCAGCGACCAGTTGGTTTCGCTCGATGACGCCCTGCCGCGCCATAAGGTGACCGTGCTTCTGGAACGGCTCATGGAGTCGCGCCGGGATGAGGAAATCATTGAACAAATTGAGGGTTTCCTGCTGGAAGGCCTGCTTGCCGGCCTCGGCCGGTCATCCGTTCTGCCGAAGCTTTCTCTTGACCACGTGCTGTTGCCGGCAAGCGAACTGGCCGGCGGGCTGGCGATGAGCATACGGCAGCTCGAACGGCGCTTCCTGATCAACTACGGACTGTCGCTGCGGGACTACCGCCGCCTTGCGCGATTCTCCAATGCACTTGGCAGGTTGATACAGCATGTGCCCCGGACAGGAGAGCTGTCCCGCATCGCCCATGATGCGGGCTATGTCGACCAGGCGCATTTCATCCGGGACTTTCGCCAGTTCGTCGGCGATACACCGGGGCAGTTTGTGAAGGCCCGGGATGCAAGCGAGTCGATTTATCACTTCTGGCAGCTTCGCCCCGACGAACTGGCGTCATACCTGGATTAGCACCAATCGCAAAACCGGGGCATGGCAACCCCGGAATGCCGCCGGATGTCGTGTCGATACAATTCTTTGCTTCCGCTTCCGTTTACTCTCGTCGCGATTGAACGGGAGCGCATCATGGAATCCACTTCGCTTGAAAACCACGGATATATTCTCACCAGTGCCGAAGAGCTGCTGGCAAACGCACGCAGCAACAGTATCTGGTATCTATCGTTCGGGCTGGCCTGCTGTGCGGTTGAAATGATGCAGGCGGCCGCATCCCGTTACGACATGGACCGCTTCGGCATCATGCCGCGCGCCAGCCCGCGGCAGGCCGACCTGATGATCGTGGCCGGTACGCTGACCCACAAAATGGCGGTGGCGCTGCGCAAGGTCTACGACCAGATGCCGGACCCGAAGTACGTGATCTCCATGGGCTCCTGCGCCAACGGCGGCGGCTACTACCACTATTCCTATTCGGTCGTCAGGGGCTGCGACCGTATCATTCCCGTGGATGTGTATGTGCCGGGATGTCCTCCCACGGCGGAAGCGCTGATCTACGGCATCATGCAACTGCAGCAGAAGGTACGGCGCTCGCGGGTCATCCGGCGCTGACCGCCGGGTTCGCGGTCAAAGGATGCCGCGCTCGCGATACGGCTCATGCCGGATGACGCGTTCATAGCCGAAGCGGCCGAGGTCGATCGTCTCGAAGCGTCCGTGCCGGATCAGCTCGGCGATGCCGCGCCCGGCTGCCGGCGCGTGCATCATGCCGTGCCCGGAGAATCCCGCCACGACGTAGAAGTTTTCATGATGACCGGCCCATTTGCCGATGATCGGGTTGCCGTCGAGCTCGCATTGCTCGTACAAGCCGGACCATGTGCGATGACATTTCGCACCCTCGAACGCAGTCGGAAACCGGTGGGCCAGCGCCGGCCAGACCACCTCGTCGAAGTACTTGTGATTGACGTCGAAATTGAAACCTCGCGGTTCATCCGAATTCACCAGTCCGCCGGAATAGCCGTGCGCCTCCGGCCGGAATGCGAGACGGCTCAGATCCTTGACGTAGGGAAGCGGCTCGATCTTGCGGTGGCCGGTGAAGAAATGCTCGAAACGCCGCAACGAGCTGATCGGCAGATACATGCCCGCCATCGCACTCACCTGTCCCGCCCACGCGCCGGCGGCATTGACGAGAATGTCCGCGCCCAGTTCATGACCGGTACTGAGACTAACGCCGTTGAGCAGCGTATCGGATGACTTGAATCCGTTCACCCTTGCTTGGATGAAGTCGACGCCGAGCGATCGCGCCTTCTTCCTCATCCCTTGCAGAAAGCCGCTCGGATCGCACCAGCCGTCGCGAGGCGAATATGCCGCTCCGTCGAGGTCGTCCACATACATCGAAGGAAAGAGCTGACGCAGGCCAGCACGATCCAGGAGCCTGATCTCCGCGCCCCGCGCGGTTTGTATTTCCGCATTTTCTTCGAGCGCCCGCAGTGCCTGATCGCCGTTGACGATGAACAGGTAGCCCTGTTCGATCCAGTCGATGTGCGCCGGCTCTCCTCCAACCGCCATAACGTGCGGAAAGCGCTTGATGAAGTCGATGCTGAAATTCGACATGTCGATATTTTCCGGACAGGAGAACAGCCGCCGGGCGCCGCCGGAGGCGCGCACCGTCGATGCGTATTCATACGTCGGGTCCGGTTCGATGACGGCAATCTCGATCGAAGGATCGCCCTGTTTCAGGAAGTACGCGACCGAGGAACCCATGATGCCGCCACCGATGATCACGACATCGAATCTGCTTTTCGAGGTGTTCATGTCTTTCCTTTCAGAAGAGGTCAGCAGGCCGCCGCATGCAGTATAGCGCGGGTGATTTTCCATCCCGTATGCCGATTCAACGCATTTCGATACATGGCATATACATTTTGGTACATACATCTGGTAACCCGCTTTACCGATTTTTCATTGGCGGATTCGTCTTCGTCGTTTGTAATACAGCTACCACCAACGACGTTCGATGGAGTCATGATGAAAAAGCTGATGTTGTCCCTGGCCGCCATCGGCGGCCTCTTAACCGGTTGCGTCGCTGTGCCCGTCAGTGACACAGGCGTGCACGTTACAGGTACCGTGCGGTCCGACGGCGGTGCTTATCCGCATCGACATGGGCACGGTCATGGGCACGGCCGCCACCGCCATTGGGACCGTGACCGGGACGGCGTACCCAACCGCCACGATCGCCGCCCCAACAATCCTTACCGCTATTAACGCAAGGCCGATTGCATCCTACTGACGCAATCGGATGTACCTCAACAGGAGTGTCAAACCATGAAAGCCAGATCCATTGTCTTTTCCGTTGTCGCATCCGCCATCGTGAGCTGCGCCGGTATTGCGCCGGCGCTGGCGCAACACAGCCATACGCCCGGCATCGACAATGCGCAGCAGCAAATCCGCGTGCGCATACAGCAGGGCATCGCCTCCGGTCAGATCACTCCGCGCGAAGCGGAAGCGTTGTATGAGCGCGAGCGGCACTTGCAGTATCGCGAGATGCAGATGAAGCGGGACGGTAACGCAACACCGCAGGAGCGCCGGCAATTGCGCGATGATCTGGACGACATGCACGCGGAAGTGGAGCGGAAACTTGCCAACAGGCATGGCACCACGCAGCCGCACGGCGGCACGCCGGGCATCGACAGGGCGCAGCATGATATTCGCGCCCGCATACAACATGGCATCCGGACCGGCCATCTTACCCAGCGTGAATCGAACATCCTGTTTGCGAAGGAACGCCAGCTTCATCGCCTCGAAGCCGCGTTCAAGTCGGATGGCGTCGTCAGCCGGATGGAGCGCCGGCAACTGCGGGAGGAGATCGCCATGCTGAGTGAAGATGTGGACAGGATGATGGCAAACCGGCGCCAATACTGACTCCACGGCAGCGTTTGATAGAACCGCGGCGGTTCGAATTTCTCCGCATGAACCGCCGCACCGTTTCCGCAGCCTGCTGATAGGTTTGTATCCGGCTCAGGCAGCAGGATCAGTCGCCGATGATCTTGACGAGCACCCTCTTTTTTCGCCTGCCGTCGAACTCGCCATAGAAGATCTGTTCCCATGGCCCGAAATCGAGCCGGCCGTTCGTGATTGCCACCACCACTTCTCGGCCCATGATCTGGCGCTTGATATGGACATCGGCGTTGTCCTCGCCGGTGTCGTTGTGCCGGTACTGATTGACGGGTTCATGCGGGGCCATTTTTTCCAGCCACACCTCGTAGTCGTGGTGCAATCCCGGCTCGTCATCGTTGATGAACACCGACGCCGAGATGTGCATGGCGTTCACCAGTACCAGCCCTTCCCTGACGCCGCTTTCAGCCAGGCATGCTTCGACCTGTCCGGTGATGTTGATGAATGCGCGGCGCGTCGGCGTGTTGAACCAGAGTTCCCTGCGAAAGCTTTTCATGTTCACTTCCTGAAATAATCGAGAGCAACAGCTCTGCCTGCGCCATCAAGCGCGCACCCGCGAGATTATCAAAGCACGGGAGGCCCTTCAATTTTTCCCTGAACAAATGATCCAACGAACAGGACGGGGATTACCGCAATTCGTTATGCGTCGTCAAACCTGATTCATTCGTGCAATAGTGAACCCCAAGGCGGTTGCGTCGTCTCATTATCAAATGTGGCTGGCGTCGAATTTGCGTGCTTCGCCACCCTTTCCCATGAACCGCAAACAGGAGTAAACCTAATGAATCTTTTGCTTAGTGGACAGCACGTCGATATCAGCCCCGCATTGCGCGAGTATGTGGAGACCAAACTCGATCGGGTCATACGGCATTTCGACCAGATCATCGATATCGCGGTGGTGCTTGGCGTCGAGAAGCCATCCGAAAAGGACAAGCGGCAACGGGCGGAGGTGAACCTGCGTGTGAAGGGCCAGGTATTCCACCTGGACCATTACGCGGAAGATTTGTATGCGGCAATCGACGGACTGGTCGACAAACTGGACCGGCAGGTGCTGAAGCACAAGGGAAAGCTGCAGGAGCACAAAAACGTGCCTGTGAAGCATGTCAGCGCAGAGCTTCAGGACACGCCGCTGCCACCGCAATAAGGCACATGACCACACCTGACCGGCCGGTGTTTGGCCGGCTGGCAGGAAAAACCCGTGCGGGATGGAAGACATCCCGCGTTCGATCAATTCAGCAGGAGCATGGCAATGAATCCCTCACCCGTTCCAACAAACACGGAAGCGGCGCAGCGCAACCCCGGCGATGAAGCGGCACCCGGCGCATTCCAGACTGCGGAGAACACCTGCCCGGAATGCAACGGCAGCGGCAAAAGGGCCGACCAGGCGATGTGCCCGAACTGCGGCGGCACCGGCATGGTGGTCGTGACGGTTGGTGATGCGTGATGTAATTCCTGCTTCAGGAGTGCTGTTGCGTTACACATCGCCGCAGAATTGCGCCTTTTTACTTGCAGGGACGGCCGAGATGGAGTGTCCCGAGCAGGGGAGGCCAAGCAAGCACATGCGATGGCCCGGCCTCACGCCCCCTCTCCCTAGCCCTCCCCCTGAGCGGGGGAGAGAATCTTATGGATATCGCTTTTAAGCAGAAGAAGAAATAGACTGATGTGAAGCTGTCGCAAAGGCTTTTGTCGACTGGCGATCGATCCGCTCAAGCAATGTTTGCATCTTCCCGTCAAATCAACTCCCGATCCGTCAGCTCCTGCTTCAGATACGCGTAGAACACCGGCGCCGCCACCACGCCCGGCAGGCCGAAGATGGCTTCCATCACCAGCATCGCGGCCAGCAGCTCCCATGCACGGGCGTTGATGTGCGTGCCGATGATTTTTGCGTTCAGAAAATATTCCAGCTTGTGGATGGTGATCAGGAACACCAGCGAGGCCACCGCGGCATGCAGCGAGTGGGACAGGCTGACGACCACGATGACCGTGTTGGAGATCAGGTTGCCGACCACCGGCAGCAGACCGGCGAAGAAGGTGATGGCGATCATGGTCTTCGTCAGCGGCAGCTTCACGCCCGCCAGCGGCAGAATCAACACCAGGTAGATGCCGGTAAAGATTGCATTGATGCCGGCGATGCGGACCTGTGCGAACACGATCTGCCTGAATGCATTGTGCAGGCCGAGCACGCGCGTATGCAGCGCCGCTGCGAGCGGCCGGTAATTCGGCGGCATCGTCGTGTCGTACAACGCCGCCATGCCGCCGATCACCATGCCGATCAGCAGGTGGGCAATGGTGCGCCCCGTCTCCTGTCCAAGGGCCTGCGCAAGACCGGCATGCTCGCGCAGCCAAGTGGTCATCATCTCGCGCAATGCATCGGCGCTGGTCGGCACGTGTTCCTTCATCCATGGGGGCATCTGGTCGCGCGAGGCTTCGATAATGTCGGCCATCTTCTGCATCAGCACCTCAAGGTTGCCGGCGTCGCTTTGAAAGAAACCGACCAAGGCCCAGGTGGCCGCCGACAGCAATGCGATGATGACGGCGGCGAGAATGGCTACCGAGATTACTCGCGCGCGGTGGTCGCTGATCTTCTTGCCCAGGGCCGGCGACAGCATGTGCACCAGCGACGACACCAGCAGTCCGGCAAACAACGCGGCGAGGAGCCCCTGCTTCAGTATGATGATCAGCGCGAGGGCGGCAAGCAGGTAGGAAGCAATGATGCTTAAATTGGCTTTCTGTGAATCGTGCATGGAAAATTTTCAAAGGTGCTGGAAAAAAACAATGCCGCTTCACGGCGGCATGCGGCATTGTATGACGACAAATGACACGGCATGCATTTCGCTGCGCCGGTATTCGACAATAAGGATTGAATCGCGTGACCCATCTCTTTTCGCCTATTTCCCTCAGACAATTGCAATTGAAGAACAGGATCGTCGTCGCGCCGATGTGCCAGTACTCGGCGGAGAACGGACAGGCGACTTCCTGGCACCAGATCCATCTTGGTCATCTCGCGCTTTCCGGCGCCAGCCTTCTGTTCATTGAAGCCACTGCGGTCGAGGAGCGCGGACGCATTTCCGCCGGCGATCTCGGCTTGTATTCGGATGCGACGGAGAAAGCGCTGGCCGACGTCCTGTCCGCCGTGCGCCGGCATTCGTCGATGCCATTCGCCATCCAGCTTGCGCATGCCGGCAGGAAAGCATCCACCCGGGTGCCATGGGAAGGCGGCCATTCCGTACCGGTGAACGAGGGTGGCTGGATCGGGTCGGCGCCATCCGCACTGCCGTTCGCCGACGGCGGGGAAGCGCCGGAAGCATTGGACAAGGCAGGATTGCGGCGCGTACGCGCGGCATTTGTGGCTACTGCGAAGCGGGCGGCACGTCTCGGCATCGATGCCTTCGAATTGCATGCGGCGCATGGCTATCTGCTGCACCAGTTTCTTTCACCGCTTTCGAATCGCCGCGAAGACGAATACGGCGGCTCGCTCGAAAACCGCATGCGCTTTCCGCTGGAGGTGTTCGAGGCGATACGCGCGGCGCTGCCCGACCAGCCGTTCGGCGTGCGGGTGTCCGCCACCGACTGGGTCGACGGCGGCTGGGACGTCGACCAGACCGTCGCCTTTGCACAGGCACTGAAGCAGCGCGGCTGCGACTTCATCGACGTGTCCAGCGGCGGGCTGTCATCGCTGCAGAAAATTGCGGTCGGACCGGGCTATCAGGTGCCGTTCGCCTCCCGCATCAGAAACGAGACCGGCATACCGACGATCGCGGTCGGCCTGATCACCGAGCCGGAACAGGCCGAAGGCATCCTCGCATCCGGCGAGGCCGATATGGTGGCGCTGGCGCGCGGCATGCTCTACGATCCGCGCTGGCCATGGCATGCGGCTGCGAAGCTGGGCGCGCAGGTGGATGCGCCGCCGCAATACCTTCGCTCGCAGCCCCGCGAGCACAAGCATTTGTTCAAGAAGGAATAGCAGCACGGCTTTGCCCGCTGCAATCATGAACGACTGCATCAGGCGGATGCCCGCACCAGCCGCAAGTGCGTGATTTCCGACGGCGCGCCGAAGCGCTTCGGCGGTCCCCAGTAGCCGGTGCCGCGGCTGGTGTACACCCAGAGCTGGCGCAACCGGTTCAGGCCGGCGGTGAAGGGCTGCTGCATCGGGACGAACAGGTTCCACGGATAGAATTGCCCGCCGTGGGTGTGGCCCGAAATCTGCAGATCGAAGCCGGCATCCGCGGCCGCCGGCGCGCTGCGGGGCTGGTGCGCAAGCAATACCTTCACCGCCGCCTGAGACGGCGCACCTGCCAGCGCACGGCGCGGATCGCTGCGGTGGGAGGGGTCGAAATGATGGGCGCTGAAATCGGTCACGCCGGCGACAACCAGGGGCGCGCCGTCATGGCGCAGCACCACATGCTCATTCATCAGCACCCGCAGGCCGAGCCGCCGCAGTTCGGGAATCCATGCATGCGCGTTCGAGTAATACTCATGGTTGCCGGTAACGAAATACGCGCCATGGCGCGCCTTCAGTTTTGCCAGCGGCGCGGTATGCGGCGCAAGCCGGCTGACGCTGCCGTCCACCAAGTCGCCGGTAACCGCCACCATGTCGGCGTCGAGCCGGTTGACCTTGTCGACAATGGCGTCGAGGTAGCCATGCTTGATCGTGGGGCCGACATGGATATCGCTGATCTGGGCAATGGTGAAGCCATGCAGGGCATCGGGAAGATTGGCGATCGGCACGTCCACGTTCACCACCCGCGCGGTCCGGCGCGCATTGATGAAACCGACGAGCGTGATCGCACCCGCCAATAGGGGCACCGCGAGCGCGCTCCATGCAGCCAGTTCATTGTCATAAAGACCGAACGGCAAGGCCGCCAGCAGCAGCACGTCCCGCAACACGGTCAGCACGAACAGTGAAGAGAAGGCACCTAATGCCAGCAAACCGGCCCACGCAATGCGATCGGACAAGGGCTGCTGGCGGATCGATGGCGCGAGCAGGCCGGCGGGCACAAGTACCAGCGATGCCAGGAGCCACAGGACGCCAAGCCATTGCACGACAGGCGCAACCGGCATGGCGGGCAGGATGCGCGCGCCGATATATATATGCAGCAATGCAAGCAGGGAAAAAATGACGACGGTACTGCGGGGGATTCGCATGTTGATGTCCGGGCAAGGAAATGAAGAGCGCGCCACCGGCGGAGACTCGCGTGCCTGCTATTTTGGGGTGGAAACCCCTGCTTCAATAGTGCCGCTTCCAAGCCACAATTATCGATAGCGGATCGCCCCCGAAAAATCATGCACTCCTGCAATACAGGCATGCAAGTACCACTGTCCATCGACATCAACGCTGCGATACCTGCGTGCAGGGTTTAATTCCTTACCTCGATCTGGGTGACCGCGTACCGGCCCTCGATCTTTTCCGCGACAAAGCCGACCTTGTCGCCCGCTTTCACCTTGTCCAGCATGGCGGGATCCGTGACCTGAAACACCATGGTCATCGGCGGCATGTCGAGGTTCTTCAAATCACCATGCCTGATGGTGATTTTCCCCGCATCCTTATCGACTTTACGGATCTCGCCTTCGGACATCGGGACCGCCGCAGCAGCCGGTGCCGCCGAGTGGGCGGCGGCATGCGCGCTCAAGGGGACGGCGATGAAGAGCGTGGTTGAAAGAGCAAGTTGTGCGAATACGTTCATGGTGGATATTTTCCTGGGCGCTTGTTTCAAGTTGGCTTGCAACATTCTTGTCATCCCCTGCGACCCCTCCGCGGGGACGACAGGCCTTTTCTTGTGAACCGGGTTGCTGACATCGATTTTCATCATCCTTTGACTACCCTGATTTTTCCGATCATCCCGGCTTCGAAATGACCGGGAACCAGGCAGGCGTAATGGAATTCGCCCGCCTTCGTGAAGTGCCATACCATTTCCGCTTTCTTGCCGGGGCCGACGTGCGCCATGTACGGCTCGTCATGTTCCATGCCGGGATGCTTCTTCATCAGCTCGCCGTGCGCCTTCAATTCGGCCATGGTGCCGATGACCATTTCATGCATCATCTTTCCCTTGTTCGTTACCACGAAGCGAATGGTTTCACCTTCCCTGACCTTGATCTCCGCCGGGCCGAAACGCATCATGTCGGTCATGTCGATCGCAATGGTGCGCGTGGCTTTCTTCGGATCGCCCTGCTTGCCGAACGCATGCTCCTCGGTGGAGATGGGGACGCCTGCCTGCTGCTGATTGTGTTGCGTTCCGGTGTGCGCAAATGCGGTGGATGCCGTGTAGCAGAGAGCGAGCAGGATTGATGCCGCGGATAAGGCATGCATCGTTGTATGCCGGACTGCCTTGATCGAAACGGTCTTGTCGTTATTCATAGGTTTCCTTGAAAGTTGCGAAATTCAATGGTGACCGGCATGGCCTGACGGCTTGCGCACGGTCATGTCGACGTTCGCCGGTTTGCCGGTGGGCGGCATCGACTGGCCGCCGGCCGCGCTGCTGCGGGCGGCATCAGGAACCTCGCCCTTCCACTCATAGGCGACTGTTCCGGCGGGATGCCTGTACCAGCCCGGGTCCCGGTAATCGCCGGGCTTCTGGTCCTTGCGCACTTTCACGACGGTGAACATGCCGCCCATCTCGACGCTGCCGAACGGTCCCTTCCCGCCCATCATCGGCAGGGTGTTGTCCGGCAGCGGCATTTCCATCTCGCCCATGTCGGCCATGCCGCGCTCGCCCATGACCATGTAATCGGGCACCAGCTTGTTGATCTGCCGGGCGACGCCGCGGTGATCGACGCCGATCATGGTCGGCAGGTTGTGTCCCATCGCATTCATGGTGTGATGCGATTTGTGGCAGTGGAATGCCCAGTCGCCAGGCTCGGTGGCGTCGAATTCGATCGCGCGCATCTGCCCGACCCCGACATCGGTCGTCACTTCCGGCCAGCGCGATTCAGGGCGCGTCCATCCGCCATCGGTGCCGGCGACGACGAATTCATGGCCGTGCAGGTGGATGGGGTGATTGGTCATCGTCAGGTTGCCGAAGCGGATACGCACACGATCGCCCTGCCGCACGTTCATCGAGTCGATGCCCGGGAACACCCTGCTGTTGAAGGTGAAGAGGTTGAAGTCGAGCATGGTGCTGACCTTCGGCGTGAAACTCCCGGGATCGATGTCGTAATTACTTAGCAGGAAGACAAAGTCACGGTCGACCTTCATGAGATTCGGATCGCGCGGATGCGTTACCCAGAAGCCCATCATGCCCATCGCCATCTGGGTCATCTCGTCCGCGTGCGGGTGGTACATGAAGGTGCCGGGCCGCTTCGCGATGAATTCATAGACGAAGGTCTTGCCGGACGGGATACCGGGTTGCGTCAGGCCGGTCACGCCGTCCATGCCGTTGGGCAGCCGCTGGCCGTGCCAGTGCACGCTGGTGTGCTCGGGCAGTTTGTTGGTGACGAAGATGCGTACGCGGTCGCCTTCGACCACCTCGATGGTCGGTCCGGGGGATTGTCCGTTATAGCCCCACAGGTTGGCCTTCATGCCGGGCGCGAGCTCGCGTACGACTGGCTCCGCTACCAGGTGAAACTCCTTGACGCCGTTGTTCATCCGCCAGGGCAGCGACCAGCCGTTGAGCGTGACGACAGGGTTGTAGGGACGGCCGTTTGGCGGCGCCAGCGGCGGCTGGGTGCCGGGGCTCTCCATCAGCGGCGCTTCGGGCAGCGTGGCCGCGCCGGCGCGGCTGACCAGGCTCGCGCCCGTGGCCACTGCGGCAACCGCGCCGGCACCCATGAAAAAGTCTCTGCGTGAAACCATGATTGCTTCCTTCCTTAATGTTCTTCAGCGGCATTCACTGCCGGCGCCACACTGCGCATCGGTTGCGGACCCTCGCCACCGCCGCCATTGATGGCCGCCTGAAGGTCGGTGTCGGCGATCCAGAAATCGCGCTGCGCTTCGATCGCGGTGTTGACGCTGTTGATCTGGTCGCGCGCATCGGCCAGCAGTTCGAAAACGCCGGTCAGCATGCCGTTGTAGCGCAGCAGCACTTCGTCGGATATTGTCTTGCGCAGCGGCACGACTTCATCGCGGTAGTGCCTGGCAAGATCGTAGGTAGTGCGGTAGGCCGAATACGCTTCCCGCACTTGGGAGCGGGCGCGGACCGCCGTATCGGCGGTGCGATGCACCGATTGCATATAGACCGCTTCGGCCTTCGCGGTGCGTGCGCCGCCCCAGTCGAAGAGGGGGATCGCCAGTTCGATTTCATAGCCGTTCGCACGCGCATGGCCGGTCTCGCTCTTGTTCATGTAACCGGCATCGAATACGTTGATGAAACCGGTCGCCCGGCTCAATCCCAAGGCGCTCGCCGTGGCCGCGGCGTCCTGCTTCGCCATCTGCACATCGAGGCGCTGGGACATCGCCTTCTGTTCCGCATCGGCGATGTCATGCGGCGACTTCGGCAGGTCGGGCAGACGTTCCGGCAAGGTGAATGCGGCACGTTGTCCCCACAGACCGAGCAGGCGGGTGAGCTGCTCGCGTGCCGCCGTCGCGTTGTGACGGGCGCGGGCCACCTGCGCCGTGGCTTCGGCATAGAAGATCTGTTCTCTGGCCTGATCGAGCTTGCTCCAGTTGCCGACTCTTGCCATCCGCCGGCCCAGTTCGGCGCCGGCTTCGGCGGCGCTTTGCACCTGTTCCATGTACTGCGCGGTCTGCCGCGCGGCGACCGCGTTGAAATAGGCGCGCCGCGTATCCGCCGCGAGCTGCACGGCCTGCGATGCGGCCCGCAGCTTCGCCTGCTCGAAACGCCGCTGTTCGATCCCGCTTCTGACCGGGAGAGTCAGCAGGCCGACGAGATCGAACATGACACTGCGTTCTATTTCGACATCGTCTCCGCCACGCAAGCGGCCAAAGGAAAAGCCGGGATTGCGCAGGCGGCCGGCCTGGATCAGATCGGCTTCCGCGATGCCGAGTTCGGCAAGCGATGCTTTCAATCCATTATTGTTGAGCAATGCAATCTGCACGGCGCTGTCCGGCGTCAGCGGCTTCATCAGCAGTTCCTGCACCTGCCGGCTGGCAGCACCTGATGCCTCATCCGCGTTGCCGTCGGGCCTGGCGAGCTGCATCGCCTGTCCGGTGCGCTCCGAGGTCATTGCCGAAACGGCATCCATCCCGCCGTCCTTCGAGAACGTGGCGCAACCGCTCAACATCAGCGCGGCGATGGCGAGCGCGGCGAGCCGCAAACGGTCGTCGTTGAAGTTCATTTCGCCCCCTCTCAGCGATGCCGTGCGTGCGCCGCATCGTTTGCTTCCCGGGGCGCTACGGTTGCTGCCTGTCCGGCAGCCTCTTTCATGTGCCCGGCATGCCCGCCCAGTTTTCCCATTTCGTCGTTCGCGGAACGCCATGCCTTCACCGGCTGGCTCTCCGCTGTCGCCGCGCGATAGTTGTCGAAAGCGGATTCATAGCGGAATGCACCGGCCGGCGCACCGGGATCGGCAGGGTTCCATTGTTTCGCTGCGGGTGGGGCGGCGAGAGCGAAATGCGTGCAAGGCAATACAGCAAATGCGGCCATCAATGCGGCCTTCATGGGCCATTGTCTGGGTAACATGTTTTTCTCTTTGAAATCGACAGAACAGGCGTGCGTCGGCACGCGGCAGATTCGAAAACCGGTCGGACGAGCGATTGCCGCTCACCATCCGTTTTCAGTGGCGATCAGGCGGAAAAAGGCCGGGGTGGACGTTCAAGTCCGGACGGGAAAAACGCGGTGAATGACACTTCGGGGAGAAGAAGTACGGTTTCGCCATGCTGGAACGGCGGCGTCCATGCCCTCATCGAGGGCGGTGCGGCGGCACCTGCGCAGCAGGAGGCGCAAGCGCTGCAACTTGCACTCTTGTGGACGTGTTCCGAATCGGTTGCACCATCCATGGCGTCGGCCGCATGCATGTCGTCGGCGGTCGTTACCGGATGCGATGCTGCATGCTCATCGCCATGGCCGTCATGATGATGCGCCGCATGCGTATGGTGATGATGCGAATGGGAAAGCATCTTGGCTGAAGCGTTATCGTGACGTTGCGGCCCGCACGACGCCTTGACGACCGCGGCCATGCCTTGCACAGGCAGAGCGGCAATCAGCAGCCAAAGCAACAATGTCTTGAAAAAGCGCGTCATGGAATTAGTCTAGCATGCGACTTCAAGCGGTCCATCGAATGAAACCGCATTGTGGACCTTCCCATGGCGGGAAGGTCAAGCGTTTTTTGAATGCCGGTTGCCATGCCGGAAGGCGTGTTCCGCGAACGGCTTCCTGACTTTGACCCGGACGCCCGCCGGCAAAGCCGGTAAACTGATGCCTTCCCACCAACTCGTTCGCCCCCATTCATGCTTCAACCCGCAGCGGAAGAGCGTCCCCGCCCCGAATCGCTCACCGATCTTTTTCTGTCCTTCACATTCCTGGCCCTGCAGGGCTTCGGCGGCGTGCTTGCCATCGTGCAGCGCGAGATGGTGGAAAAGAAACGCTGGCTGACACAGGAGGAGTTCGTCGAGGAATGGGCAGTCGCGCAGATCATGCCGGGGCCGAATGTGGTCAACCTGGCATTGATGCTGGGCGCGCGCTACTTCGGGTTGCGCGGCGCGCTGGCCGCGCTTGCCGGCATGCTGTGCGTACCTTTGATCGTAGTGTTGGTGGCCGCCATTTTCTATGCACGTTATGCCGATAGTCCGCACTTGGCGGCGGCGTTGCGCGGCATGGGCGCGGTGGTCGCCGGCATGATCTCCGCCACCGGCTTCAAGCTGCTGGTCGTACTGAAAAAGAGCGTGCTCGGCTTGCCTGCATGCATCGCCCTGGGCGGTGCCTGTCTCGTGGCGATCGCGGTACTGCGCCTGCCGCTGGTGCTGGTGCTCCCCGTGCTCGGCAGCGTCGCCTGCGTTCTCGCCTACCGCAGGCTCAAGCCATGAGCGAACTGACCATTCATCTCGGCTGGCATGAGTGGCTGCTGCTGTTCGCGCAGTATCTGTTGCTGTCGCTGCTATCGATCGGCGGCGCGATTTCGACCGCGCCCGACATGCACCGCTTCCTGGTCGAGCAGCAGAAATGGCTGACCGATGCGCAGTTCAATGCATCGATCGCAATCGCCCAGGCTGCGCCAGGGCCGAATGTATTGTTCGTCGCGTTGATGGGATGGCATGTCGGCCTCAACGGCGGCGGCATGCTGAGCGGACTGGCCGGCGTACTCGTGACGATGCTCGGCATCCTACTGCCGAGCACGACGCTGACTTACGTCGCCGCGCGATGGGGGCACCGCAACCGCGAGCTGCGCGCGGTGCGTGCATTCAAGCAGGGCATGGCGCCGATCGTGGTGGCGCTGATCCTGTCCACCGGCTGGGTACTGGCCGGCGCCAACAACGGAACGGTGGAGGACTGGCCGCTCTGGCTGCTGACCGCCGCCAGCACGCTGGTTGTCTGGCATACGCGCATCCACATGCTGTGGCTCCTCGGCGCCGGCGCGGTGCTTGGCTGGTTCTGGCTGAGTTAGGCGCGTTCTCCGGCCGGCGCACATCATGCGCCGGCCTGCCCACACTTTCTTACCGTCTCACATCCCATTGCCGCGCCGGCATCGCGATGATCTCGCGTCCGTTCGGCTGTCCGGCCGGCACGCTGAATGCGCTGATGCGCGCATTCAATATGCCGGGCGGCAGGCTGGCCGTATCCAGAAGCAGATAGGCGTATGTCCCGTCGGCCCAGATGTTGAAGATGCCGAGCTGCGGCGCATAACCGCTTGCCGGCAGCAACTCGACATTCCGGATGCCGGTACCGCGCACCTCCAGCAGGATCCGCCCGCTGACGATGGCGCCGTGGGCCGGTGCCATCGTGACTGTCGCCGTGAAAGGTGCCGACGATGCGGTGCCGTTGGCAAACTGCCATCGGCGCGCGGGCATGGCAATGATCTCCGCGCCGTTGCGCTGTCCGGGCGCGACATTGTAAGCAGCGATCCGCACATCCCGGACGCCGTCGGGCAAGGAACCGGAATCGAAATCCAGCCAGGCGACAGTCTTGTCGGCCGACACATTGAATACGCCGAGGCGCGGCGCATAGCCGTCGGCCGGCAGCAACTCGGCATTGACGATGCCGCTGCCGCGCACTTCCAGCCGCGTGATGCCGCTGACGACCGCGCCATCCGCCGGCGCGGTGACGACCGCCGCGGTGAATGCGGAAGGCGGCGTGACCGGATTGTCGATGTTCCATGTACGGGCCGGCATCGCAACGATCTCATTGCCGCCTCCCTGTCCGGGCGGCACGTTGTAGGTGCTGACGCGCACATTCAGTGGTCCGTTCGGCAATGCCGTCGTGTCAAGGTCGAGCCAGGCGAGCGTGCGGTCCGGCGTGATGTTGAAACTTGCGTGGATCGGCGAGTAGCCATTGGCGGGCAGGAGTTCGGCATTGGCCATCTCGTTCCCGCGCAGTTCTATTCTCACCTTGCCGCTCAGCGTCGCGCCGTTCGCCGGGGCTGCCGATACGTAAGAGAAGAATGGCGCATAGGGATTGCCCGAACAGCCCGGACTGAGCTCGCAACTGTTGAAGTATCGTCCTTCCACTGTCCATACCGTGGGACGCGTCTGGGTGCCGGCACTCGATGTACCGATATCCGCGTTACCTCCACCTCCGCATGCACTTAACAACATCACCAGGCCCATCGCCGGGATCGCCTTCAGATTGTTCAACATCGTCTTATCTCCAATAAGTACACGCTACACGCAGCCTTGCGGAGGGATGAGTTATACGAACGCCAAGGTGCGGACAGGACTGCCTCTCCCTGCATATCTCCTTCCGAGCTACTTTGAGTTACAAAAGCAGGCTTAGGTTTTGGGTCCGCATGCTGCGGGCTTGATCGCGCGCAAACCCTGGTGACATGTGCGGAAGACTTAGTGATTTCGACAAGGGGCAGCGCAAGAATCCCGGGATCCGAAGCATGCGGTGCATGCGGACTGCACTGCTTAATTTTTAGGCAACTAAATTCCTCGAAAACCGAGTGTGTTAGACGAACGACCATGTATCGACACCATCGAGTGTCGGAGAAAAACAACTAATTGAACTACCCATTCTTATATCCATTGCGCTGACATCAAGCGCCTGCTTCGATTTCAGACGCCTTGCGTGATTTGCACCGCCCGCCGTCGCGCCAGCGACGGACTGGACAAAAGAATTCGAACGCATCAACATCGGATCTCGATTCCGCGTATTGCAACGCCCATCCGACTTCTACAGCATGAACAGCGCAACCCCGCAGACCGATACGAACGACGTCGACATTGCCAATTCGCTACGCACCGACCAGATCAGCCAGCTTTACGCGACTGCGCCGATTGGTTACATCGGCACGGTCATCGCCACTCTGGCGACCGCGGCCGTGCTGCGGGACCGCGTGCCGGATTACCTGTCGTTGTTGTGGATCGGCGTAACAGTGCTGGTGGCAATGGCGCGCGGCGTACTGTCGTGGCGTTTCGCGCGCTGCCCTGCAGAGCAGAAAAGCGATCCGCGCTGGATGCGGTGGTTCCAGATCTCCGCATTCGCCGCCGGCTGCGGCTGGGGCCTCGGCGGCATATTGATGTTCGTCCCGGACAGCATCCGGCATCACATGATGCTCGACCTGCTGCTGCTCGGCATGGTCACCGCCGGCATCTACTCCTATGCGATCCACCTGCGTACCTTCGTCGTCTATGCCGCGCCGATCATGATCGGCGGATTCATCGGCCTGTCCACGCTGCCGGACCTGGAGTGGCGTGGCTACCTGATGTTCACTTCCGCCCTGTACGGCGTCACCGCGCTAATGTTCGCCCGCATTCTGTCGCGCTCGCTCAATAACGCCATCATCCTGAAATACCAGAACGCGGCCCTGGCCGAGGCGCTCGGCCAGAAATCCCAGCAGGCCGAGCAGGCCAATATCGCCAAGTCGCGCTTCCTGGCGGCGGCCAGTCATGACCTGCGCCAGCCGGTGCATGCGCTCGGCCTGTTCCTCGCGTCCCTGAACCGGATGCCGCTGCCGGCACCGGCCTTGCAGACCGTGGCCGACATGGAGTCCTGCGTGGCTTCCACCAATGATCTTTTTTCATCGATCCTCGATATCTCGCGGCTGGACGCAGGCGTCATTCAGCCCGAGCCGACAACGTTCGCGCTGGCACCCTTCGCGCGCCGTATCGTGACGGAGCATCAATTCATCGCACGCGGCAAGGGACTGGCATTGCGTTTTCACCTGTCGCCCCGGCTGGAACAAGCCTACGTGCATACCGATGCGCCCCTTCTGGAGCGCGTGCTGCGCAATCTGCTGCAGAACGCGATCCGTTATACCGAAAGCGGCAGCGTGCTGTTCGCGTTGCGGCAACGCGGCGACAGGCTTGTCATCGATGTGATCGATACCGGGCCCGGCATTCCGGATCATCTGCTGTGCGACATCTTCCAGGAATTCGTGCAGCTCGCGCCGCAGTCCCTTGTGCGCCGCCAGGGCCTGGGACTTGGATTGTCGATCGTGCGACGTCTGGGCGATCTGCTCCAATACCGCATCAACGTAAGCTCGCGCGTCGGCCATGGCACACGCTTCAGTGTCGAAATGGCATTGTGCGATGCGCCTGCCCTGCCGTCGGCGCATGCATCGGGGGCGATAACCGAACTGTCGCTTAGTGGCAGGCTGGTCGTGGTGCTGGATGACGATCCGGTGATCGTGCGGGCGCTGACGACCCTGTTGGCGTCATGGGGTGCGCAGGTACACGGCGGCCATACTTACGACGAGTTGCTGGAGGAAGCGGCGACATTCACCCGTTGTCCGGATCTGATCATCAGCGATTTCCATCTGCAGGGAAAGCTCGCGCATGAAGCCGTCATCGACGGCATCGCAGCCATCAGCCGCCTGCGCGACGAGTTTGCCGAAAACATACCGGCGATCCTGGTGACCGGGGAAACCGATACCCGGCAACTGCGGCATGCGTATTCGAGCGGGCTCCTGGTGTTGCACAAGCCCTTGCAGCCGGCGCTGCTGGCATCGCATCTGGCGACGCTGTTCGCGGAGCCGGTGATGAGTCTGGATGGAAATGTAAACGAAAGGACATAAACGTCGCAGGACAAAAGCGAACATCGTCCCGTCTTTCATCTCAGCCACCGAGGTTCCGCCTGATGCAGCCAATACCGCTCCAGAATCGGCGTACGCATTTCCTTACGCAATCAGATAGAAAACCCATCCCAGGACCACGCCGATAATGACGGCAAGGATGAAGCTCCAACCTCGCCCCTTTTGTCCGTGCGAGTTTTCATGCCGGTACTGTTGCGGGGAATAAAGCGCCCGATTGATCTTTTCCCGTCCGCCGTCGCGGTCAAGCGAAAAGATGTTTTTCTTTTTGTTTTTCATGACCGCCACCTGGCTTCGAGGACAAAAAGGTTCGGTTAAGAGCACTTCAACAGCCACAGTTTCCGAATCGAAAGCGGCTCGGGACATCCCTCATGCGATGAAACCACATCGAACACTTCCGCAGTCAATAGGCCGGAAAGGACGTGAGCAAAGAAATTGACAATCCTCGTTACCGAAGTTCCATCCACTACCAGCCCGCAGCACGCGCCGACAGCACCGCCTGCGTCCGGCTGACCACCCCGAGCAGTTTGAAAATCGCCGTCAGGTGCACCTTGACGGTGGGTTCCGATATATCGAGGTGATTTGCAATATCCAGATTGCTCTTGCCCGCCACCAGCGCGCGCAGCACTTCCTGCTGGCGCGGCGTCAGCATGTCCAGCGCCGTCCTCGTCGCACCGTCGGCGCCGGGAATGCGCAATGCCTGCGCGATGGCGTCGCGCAAGGTGGATTCGGACGCGCTTTTCGGCACGAAGGCCGCCGCACCGGCATCCTGTACGGCCTGCGCGACATGCGATTCGCCGGTGACGACGATGACCGGCACGCCCGGCAGGGTGGTGCGCCATTCGTTGAGCAGCGCCAGTCCGTCCGAGTCGGGGAGGTTGAAGTCGAGCAGGACCAGATCGAGCTTCGCTGCCTGGCGTGCCGCAGTGCGGGCCTGATCGGCGCTGCCGGCGGCAATCACGTTGGCCATGGGAAGCAGCGAGGTGATCTGCTGCATGAGTGCGCCGCGTACCAGGGGATGGTCGTCGACGATCAATACGGTGGTCATGAAAAATTCCTATTGCAATACGGACTACGCGGCCGGAACGCTCAGCGGCTCATCAGCAGAAACGCCTGCATGACCGCCACTTGCGATTCATCCAGCGCGGTAGGCAAGGCGGCACCGAATGCCGTGCGTTCATCGACGGCCCAGGCGATGCCGGCCGCGCCGGTACCCGCGGCCTGGACCTGCTCGCGCAGGCGGCCGAAGCGCGCATCGACCACGGTATCGAACTGGCTGTCGAGCATGTTGGCCAGCGCGGGTGTGAGATTGCGCAGCTCCATCACATTGCGCTGGCGTACCACGAAGGTGCCGGGTGCCGCGCCCGGCTCGCTCCAGCGCACATTCTGGAAGCAGACCTGCAACTCCTGCGGATTGCCGTTGCTGTCCAGATAAGCATAGCGGTCGGGCGTACCGGCGGTACGTCCTTCCGGCATGGCGATACCGGCGGCCTGCATTGTAGCAATCAGGTTTGCCCCGCACAAAGCGGTATTCGCCGCGCCTGCAACACGTCCGGTCGGCGCGGCGGCGGTATCTCCGGGCGCAATGCCGTTGCCGTCATAGAAGCGGTCGTAGGCGATGGCCCAGCCCTGCACGAAGTCGCTCGCGATGCGCTGGTAGACGGCATTGCGCTGCACGTCTTTCGCGATCGAGACGGTTCCCAGGATGAGCCCGATGATGACCAGTACCACTGACAATTCGACAATGGTGAAACCGCGCTGGCGGCGCGATGCTGGTGCGGATGACAGATGAAGAAATGGCATGGCTTGGTGTCCGGGAATGGATGCGCTATGAGCGAATGGAATACATGGTGATCAGCGGAACATGTCGGCGCGGTCGGCGTTGATCGCGTTCGTGCGCAACTCGGTCGCCAGCGCGGACGCTTCGGTACGGATGGGCTGGAATTCCTTCACCCGGTCATCGGCGATCACCTTGGCCGCGATTGCCACGGCAAGTGTCGCCGCCGACGCCGCGGTGGCGACCGCGTTCGCCGCCACCGCGGCCGCACCGGCGGCGATGATGCCGGCCAGCGCACCTTGCGACACCAATGTCTGAGACACGGCGATGAGCATGGTGGCCGCTGCGGTGGATACGCCGGCCGCGGCCGAGGCGACGCCTGCGGTGGCGCTGGCCACCTTGGCACCGGCCATTTCGGCGGCGAGTTCGAGCTGGTAATGGTAATCGCCCATGCTGGTGTCCAGAATGGCGGCGCTGCTGGCTGCATTCGGATGGGCATGGCCGGCGGCGGCAAGCATGCCGGCGCAACCGATCCGCTCGAACACCTGGGCGAAATCCGCGACGCGTACGGTGTCGTCATAGTTGCCGGTGACGGTTGTCGAAGGCGCCGCGAAAGAGGCGGCGACAGTATTGCCGCCGTCGAACGGATTGCCGTCGCCGTCGGCGTCACGCGTGCCGGGCAAGGCCAGCGCATAAGCGACGTTGCGCACGACGTTGCCACCGCCATCGCGGATGGCAAGCAGGCCGGGGTTCCGGACCGCTCCGCCGGCATTGGCCAGTGCGGTGCAGAAATCGATGCCGCCACTACGGCCGAGGGGCGTGGTGACCGCCGCTACCGGCGTGCCGCCTGCCAGCAGCGGCCAGAAGCGGTCGCGCGACGCGGCAAGATCGGCATCGGATCGGGCACTCGCTGAATAGGATCGGTAGACGCCGTATCGCACTGCCGCCAGATCGGCGCGTGCAAGTCCAAGCGTCACTACCGGCAGCCGGTTTGCAAGGCCGGTACAGTCCGCCACGCCGTCGCCATTCAGGTCCGGGCATGGTTCGCCTGCAACAATAAGGCCACAATCCTCCACGCCGTCGTTATTGATGTCGGGGCAAGGCAGCCTGTTATTCGCGGCGACGTAACCCATCAACGCCTGCTCGGCGGCGGCCAGCGCCGGCGGCGCTTCCGCTTCGGCGATGCGCTGGTTGGCAACGAAGCCGAAACGCCAGATGAGGATCAGCACGAGGCCCAGCAGGCCAATGCCGATCGACAGTTCGATCAGCGTGTATCCGCGCGCACGCTGCATATCGGGTGCATTGCTCATGGCAGCAATCCTTTCGCATCCTGGCCGGTTGCCCGCGCGGCGGCAGCCGCCGCCTCGGCGCTGCTCACCGCCTTGTACTGTTGGGCCGCGAGCTCTTGTTCCCTTGCCTTTTGCAGCGCCTGCGTAGCGGTGACGGTCGATGCGATCGCGGCGGCCTCGGAGGCGGTGGCGGCAGCGATCGCAAGCGCGCCGCCGGCGATGGCGCCGGCCAGTCCGCCTGCGGTTTCGACCGCGAGTGCGATGGCGGTCGCGGTGGTCGCCACCGCATCGATCAGGTCCACCGTCGCGAGCGCCACGCCGACACCGGCAAGCGTCAGGTTGAGTTCGCGCACCGATATCGCAAACGTGCGGAAGCGCAGGATCATTGCCGCAACCCGGTCGCTGTCATACGCCGCGTAGGCGGCACGCGCGGCACTGTTGGCAGCGGCGATGCGGCTCACGCAGCCGAGCTTGCCGAACAATTCCGGCGCGCCCACGGTCACGGTTTCGTTGTCGTAGGCGGCATTCTTCGGCGTGCCGCCGGCTTCGAACCGGCCCGCCGTCGTGTTCAGGCCGGCGAACTGTCCGTCGCTGCCGGCAACGGCAAGTCCGTAGGCGATCGGCGCGGCGGGCGTGCCGGCGGTGAGCGACGCGCCCGGCGTGCGTTGCGCGTTGATCAGCGCCGCGCAGAAATCGAGTCCGTTGATCCCTGCCGACACAGCGCCCGGCGGCAGCATTTGCACGTAACGGTTCTTCGCCGTTGCGAGGTCGGCGTCTTCGGGGATAAGGTTTGACGGTGCGCGATAAACGCCATACCGGATCGGTGCGCGCAGAGTGATGCCGAGGGTTTGCACCGGCAGCCAGCCGGTGGTGCCCGCGAACGTTGCGTCTTCAGCGCCGCCCGGCGTGCTGGCCGGCAGCGGCAGGCGACCGTGGATGAGGACATATCCCTGCAATGCCTGTTCGGCTGTCTGGAGCGGCGTGGCGGTCAGGCGCGCGACCGCAGGCAGGCTTTTGACACGCGGCACAAGCTGCCAGAGCGCAAGGCCGATCAGGCCGGCGATCATCATGGCCAGCGCCAGTTCGACCAGCGTGTGGCCGCGCATCGCGTATTTCATGTGTCGCGGAGGATGTCGTTGCTGCGTCATTTGACCGTTCCTGACTGGTCCGCCTGGCGCAGGATTGCTTCCGCGCCCTGCCATACCGAAATGGCGGAAGGCGTCGTCCCGCCGGCGGGCACCTTGTTGAGCTCGTTCTGGAAATTCGTCACCGAAGCCTGCAGATTGTTCGCACTGGTGCGGGTGGATGTCGCGGCACGTTCCTTTTCGGTGGCGGCGCGGTCGCTCGCGAGATAGGTCTCATACGCCTTGGTCGTGTTATCGAGCGCGGTGCGTACCTGTGCGCTGCCGTCGACATTCGTCGTGGTGGTCTTGTTATCCACCGTGGTGCTGTAACTGTACTTGTAGGCATTGATCGCCGTGTCGCGCGACGCGCTGTACTTGGTCCATGCGGTATTCGACGTGGTGAGCGCGGCGCTGGCCCGCTGTTCGGCGGCGGTTGCCGCCGCGGCAAGCTCCGCCGCCTTGGTACGCAGGCTGGCCTGCATGTCCTGCTGGATCTGCTTGAACTGGTCGCCCGAGGTGACCTGGGTATTCACGTCCGCCGGCAGCCCGGCGGGTAATTCGAATGCCGGCGCATTGAGCGCGGCGGCGGTATCGTTGGCTTCCTTGCGGGCATTGTCGGCAGCGCCCTTGAGCGCTTCGTAAGTCGCCCGCGCATCCAGGTAGGCACGGTAGTCGGCCAGCGCGGTATCGAGATACGTATCGCGCGGATTGCCGGCGCGGTCGTAGCTGTGCGCGGTGTTGTACAAGGTCGTCACATTGTTGTCGTAGGCCGTCTTCGCGGTGTTGGCCGCGGCGCGTGCCGTGGTGGCTTCCGACTGCGCGGTGAGCGCTTTCGCGTCGGCCTGCGCGGCGGCGGCCTGCATGTCGGCGAGGTATTTCGCCAGGTCGGTGGTGGTCGGCGTGGCGGCGATGCCCGCCTTCGCGGTCACCGCGATGCTCATCCCGGTCGCGGTGAGATTGGCCGCAAGCGCCGCGCCGTTGAGCACGATGGAGGTGGCTGCCGCCGCAACCGCCGCGGCGCCTGTCGCTACCGCGGCCGACAGGCTGGGCACCAGCGCGCAGCCGACGATCACCGCGCAGGCGGCGATGGCCGCCGACAACGCAGTGATCGCCGCCGACAGGGTCGCGGCAGCGGTCACGGTGGCGGCGATCGCCAGACCCATCTTCAGCGCCGAGATGCCGGACTTGACGGCGGATACGCCGGTGTTGACGCCTGCCAGCACCGCCGCCCAGATCTGCTGGTCACGCACTTCGGCAGCCACATCGGCGGCGCGCGACAGGGTTTCGACGCTGCGCACGGTTTCCGGGCAGGCCAGCAGTGACGACAGTTCGCCCAGTCCGCGCGCCAGTACCATGTCGTCGTAGCCGCCGTCCGCCGGCCGGGCCGGCGACTCGACACGCGCGGTCGCTCCGCCATTCAGCGCGCCGTCGAAAGGATCACCGTCGCCATCGGCATCCTGGCCGTGCTCGACGATGGCAAATGCAATGTTGGTAAACCCGCCCGACACGATCTGGGCCGCACCGGCGTCTGCCGCTGCCGCCGCGGCGCCCGACAGGCTGCTGCAGAAATCCAGTCCGTTCGTCGCGCCGAATGCATGGCGCTCGCCGTCCCATTTGGCCGGATTGAACCGGTCGGTACTCGTCGCGAGGTCGGCCCCGGTACCGCGGTACACCACGTAGCGCATGCGCACCGCGCCGCGCGCGGGCGCGCTCGCGTCCAGTCCGAGCGATGCTTGTCCGGGAGTGGCGTGCGCCAGGGATGCATGCGGCAGCCAGCCTTTCTGCACCCCGGCGCTGCAGTTTTCAAAGCCGTTGCCGGCCGTATCGGGGCATGGCAGGCGGCCGTGCAGTTCGACGAACCCGGCCACTGCCCGTTCGGCGGCAGCGAGTTGCGCTCGCCGGTCGACATCGAAGCCGCGGGTATGCGTCGCGCCGAGGAACAGATAACCCGCCACCAGCAGGATGCCGAGCAATCCGATCGCGGCACTCAGCTCCAGCAGCGAGAAACCGCCGGCGCGGCGCTGCGGCGGACGAAGCATCGGACGTGGCGGCATCATTGCAGGCATCGTTTTCCGTTCATCTCTTCTAGCGCATCGGCGCCAGCGATGCTTCGCGCACCAGCTCATACATCGGCAGCAGCAGCGCCACCACCAGCAGGATGAAGAACGCGCCGGCGGCAAGAATCACCAGGGGCTTGATGATTTCGGACAAGGAAGCGATCAGGCGCGCGAGCCGCTGCCGGTATTCGCCCGCCAGATGCGCGAGTTGCGCGTCGAGCGAACCGCTCTCCTCGCCCACCTTGATCATGCGCAGCGCCATCGGCGGAAAGCCGCCCACCTGGCGCATCGCGTCACCCAGCATGTCGCCCCTGTCCACGGCGATGCGCACCTGCGCGATGCGATGGCGGTAGTACTCATCCGACAGGGAGCGCTCCAGCACGCCGAGACTGCGGGCAATGTCGATGCCGGCGGTGATGAGCAGAGACAGGTATTCGGTGATGAACGCCATGCCGGATGCGGTGATCAGCACGCGGGCGATCGGCAGCCGGTGTGCCAGGCTGTAGGCCACCTGGCGAGAGCGCGGATGCAGTTTCACCAGCAGAAAGATCCCGAGGAATACGCACACCAGGAGCGTCAGCGACACCGCCGCATGCGCCTGCAGCCAGCGCGATCCCTGCAGGATCATTACCGTCAGCGCTGGCAGCTTCAGCCGCATCTGGGTGAACAGTTCAGCCAGGTTGGGAATGACGTAGTAGATCCAGAAGATCGCGACCAGGAAGATCGATGCAAACGCGAACGACGGATAGATCAGCGCCTGCCGCACATCGCGCTTGAGCGCCGACAGCCGCTCGATATGCTCGGCGGCTTCCAGCAGCATGCGGTCCACCGTGCCGGTTTCCTCGCCGATCACGAGAAGGTTGCGCACCGATTCGGGGAACAGGTCGGGATGGCGGGCAAAGGTTTCCGATACCGAGGCGCCGGAATCAAGGTCGGCGGCAAGCATGCGGGCCGTCGCGGCCGCCGGCCGATGCGCGGCGTCGCTTTCCTCGGCGATCGATTTCAATGCATTGACGATCGGCACGCCGGCGCGCGTCATGACCGCGAGGTCGCGCAACAGGCCGCTCAGCTCGGCGGCCGGGAGGCGACGCCGGGTGAAGCTGCTCAACGCGGATGCCACGCTGGTCGACCAGCCGGGCAAGCGGTACAGCTTCAGCACCGTGGCATTGAAATGCCGCTCCAGCCAGAGCTTGGCCGACAGATCGCGTTCCACCATCAGGCGCAGCACGCCGCTGCGCACCCGGCCGTTGGCCAGCAGAACCCGGTAGGCGTAAGTATTCATCGGGCCGCGTCTCCCGGTTGCGGTTCTTCACCGATCACCCGCGCCACTTCGTCGAAGGTGGTCTGGCCTTGCGCGATGCGCCACTTCGCCATTTCCGCGATCGGTGCAAATCCGGAAGCCAGCGCTGCTTCGCGCAACGCCGCCCGTGATGCTCCGGCGGCGATGGCGTTGCACAGCGCATCGTCGGCAACCAGGATTTCATACACCGGCAGGCGCCCGAGATAGCCGGTATTGCCGCACCGCGCGCAGCCGCAGGATTTGCCGACATGGCTGGCCGCATGCGCGCCGAGCCAGCGCTGCTGCGCTTCCGTGACGGGCACCTGCTCGATGCAGAAGGGGCAATTGCGGCGCACCAGGCGCTGGTTGATGACGGCCACCAGGTTTTCCGCGATGGTCTGCGCTTCCAGGCCGAGCGGCAGCAGGCGCGGCACCACGCCGAATACGCTTGCGACGTGCAGCGTCGACAGCACGAGATGGCCAGTGGCCGATGCGGTAACGGTAGCCTGCGCGGTTTCCGCGTCGCGGATCTCGCCCACCAGCATGACGTCGGGATCGTGGCGCAGGAAATGCCGCAGGGCGGTGCTGAATTCATACCCGGCGCGGCGGTTCACCTGCGTCTGGCAGATGGTCGGCAGCCGGTATTCGATCGGGTCCTCGACGGTCAGGATGTTCCGTTCGATCAATGCCTGCAGCCGCAGGGCGGCGTGCAGCGTGGTGCTCTTGCCCGACCCGGTCGGTCCGGTGAGGAGCACCATGCCGGACGGCTTGGCGAAGATTTTCTGCAGCAGCGCGATGTCCTGCTCGCGGAAGCCGAGCTGGTCGAGGCGTGCGAGATCGGTGCGCTCGGGCAGCAGGCGCAGCACCAGCCGTTCGCCGTATTCCGATACCAGCGACGATACCCGCACCGTGAACGGCGTCTCGAACACGGTGGTATGCAGGCTGCCGTCCTGCGGTCGGCGCTGTTCCGAGATATCCATCTCGGCGGTGAGCTTGATGTACACCAGCAGCCTCGACAGTGCCTGCGGCATCGCAAACTTCGGACGCAGCACGCCGTCGATGCGGAACAGCACATGGAAGCTGCTGCCGGAAGGGTCAATATGGATATCGGTCGCGCGCTCGCGGACGGCGAGCGTCAGCACGTGCTCCAGCAGCTTTTCCGGTCCGCGGGTGCGGTCGGCATCGTCGGCCAGCAGCGCCACCTCGCGGGTAATCAGCGACTGCACCGGATGCTGGGCGAAATAGAATTCCTGCCGCACCATCTGCGCCACCGAGGTGAACTCGCCCTGGAAGAAGTGGGCGCGCACGCCGCAGCGGCGTTGCACCAGTTCGGCCACATCGGCGGGATCGCCGCTGCCGAGCAGGATATCGACGGCGCCGTTGCGCCGCGCCAGCGGCATGAAGCCGCGCGTGAGACAGAGCTCGCGGTTGAACAGTGACATCAGCTGCGGATCGGGAACCTGCGCCAGGTCGGCGGCCAGGAAGTCGATGCCGCGCTGCTCGGCCAGGTTGATCGCAAGATCGCGCTCGGTCAGCAGGCCGTGCGCGATCAGCAATTGCCCGAGCCGGCCGCCTTCGACCTCCTGTTTTTGCAGCGCGTATTCAAGTTGTACGGCGGACAGCTTGCCCTGTGCGACGAGGCGTTCGCCCAGCATCATCGGCGATTGCTCTTCCGGCATGGCATCAAGCTTTAATGGAGCGTTCATCGTGTGGTCATCCTTGATTCATCCTTGCCATTCGCCGCCGATGCCGTTTCCTGTTCCAGCAGCAACAGCGTCGCGCCGTCGAGCAGCGGCGTCGCGGGCAATCCGTGGTGCGCGCGGTAGCGGCTCAACGCATCGCGCGACCGTGGTCCCGGCATGCCGTCCAGTTCATCGCGATAAAACCCGGCTGCGGCAAGTCGGGCCTGCAACATGCGCGTGGCATCCGGCGCACCGTCCTGCAATGCGTAGGGCGTGTGCTTCGGCCGCCAGAGAACCCAGGCGCCGGCCTGGTCGCGCCAGGCGCAATGGGGTGTGGCTAACCGGTTTCCGGACGGTGCGGCGGCAATCGCCAGTCCGTGTGCCGCCAGAGCGTGCGGCAATGCGTCGCGCGTTGCGGGCTGCATGCCGCCATCGATACCGGCTTCCAGCACCGGCACCCAGGCGGATGCATCGAGCGCATCGAGACAGCCCCGCAGCGCGGACTTTTCGTTATCGCCGGCGATGGCTACCGTTGCCGGCATGGCCGGTGCGTTCAAGCCTGATGGCTTCGCCTGCACCACCGCCCAGGCTGTCAGCGCCACGCTGCAACCGGCGACCGCGGTGGCGATCAGCGTGCGCATCGACGGACGGACGGTCCTGCTCTGCATGACCGGCACCGGTGGTGCGGACGGATGCGGGAACATGCCCGCCTCGGCGGCGGCGGTGTCGATCAGGGCGGCATCGATGCTGCGTTCGGTGCGTGTCATGACGCCGTACAGGCAACGGTCGAGAATCAGGTGCATGCGGCGCGGATTGCCGTTAGCATGCCGGTACAGGGCACGGCAGGCGGCGTCATCGATCGTGATCGGGGCCGATGCGTCGCCGAGACAATGCGTGATGCGGAATTCGATGTAGCGCGTGCAGTCCTGTTGCGACAAGGGGGCGAGCTGCACGTGCTGCACGATGCGGCTGGCGAGTTGCCGGATCGACGGCTGGGCGAGAAGCTGCGCCAGTTCAGGCTGGCCGGACAGGACGATCTGCAGCAGCTTGTGCTGGCGGGTTTCCAGGTTCGACAGCAGGCGCACGAGTTCCAGCGTGGCGATATCAAAGTTCTGCGCGTCGTCGATCAGCACCACGCAGGCCTGCCCGCGCCCGTTCGCTTCAATCAGAAATCGGTTCAGCCGGTCGAGATCGTCGGCCATGTCGACACCGGGTTCCAGGCCGAAGTCGCGGTTGATCGCGAGCAGGAGGTCGCGCCCCTTGAGGAAAGTATTGAACACATAGGCGAGCCGGCAATCGGCATCGAGCAGCTTGTCGATCAGGCTGCGCAGGAAGGTGCTTTTGCCGGTGCCGATTTCGCCCGTCAGCAGCACGAATCCCTTGCCGGTGACCAGGCAATGCTCGACTTCGGCGAACTGCCGCTCGATGTCCGGCGTGCGGAAATAGCAATCCGCATCCGGCGTCTGCGGAAAGGGATTGCGCACGAAGCCGAGTGCGCGCAACTGGGGAGCGAGGCCGGCGCTCATGAACGGTCTCCGAACCGCGCCAACGCCTGGCGCACCGCGTCGGATTCGGGCAGGCGCTCGGCCAGTCCGGCAACGATGCGGCGCGCTTCATCCTTTTGCCCGAGCATCCAGTGCGACAGCGCCATGTTGATCGATGCCGATTCATCGTCCGGCAGGCGCTCGGCGATGCTGCGATACAGCGGGAGCGACGTCTTCGCATCGCCGGAGCGCAATGCATGCCATGCCCGCAGGCGCAGCAGGGTGATACTTTCGGGCGGCAACTGCTTGCCCAATTGCTGCAGCAGGCGGGTCGCATCGTCATAGCGTTCGGCGTCGATGGCCTGACGTATGTCGGCGGCGATGCGATCGACATTCTCCACGGCCGGAGCGGTGGCGGCACTGACCTGGATTGCGCCGGCCGGCACCCGCTCCACCGGCTTCGGGCTGGCTTGCGCGGGGGCGCTGTCGACAGCCGCTGCCTTGTCGTCGGCGCCTGCAGTCGGTGCGGCAGGCGGCGTCGCCGGCGCCGTGACGGCCTGGACCGCCGGCTTTGCAACCGTGGCGACCACCGCTGCCGTTACCGGCACGTTTTCCCGCACCGGAGCAGGCAGCTCGACCGGCGCCGGATAAAGGACGGCCGGCGGCGTCAGCGCAGCCAGCGTAACATCCGGCTGCAGGGCTGTGGAACGGGGCGCGGACTGCGCGGGCAACACCGGCGCAGCGTCGACGGGACCGGATTTCGCTTGCGTATGGGAGATCCATACCGCGCCTGCGCCGCACACTGCCATCGCGGTGCTCGCGACCACGATCAGCCAGGGCCAGCGGGCCTCGCGCATGCAGGGTGGCTGGCTCGCTTGCGCTGCCGCCTGTGGCGTGGCCTTCGGGCCGCGCGACTGGTCGTCCAGCGCCGCGATGGCGGAATGCATCAGGCTCACAGCAGTTTCACCTTCAGCACCATGATAAGTTCGCGACTGCGATTCGCCGTCCCCTGGGCGCCGAATGCGCGACCTACCACCGGCACATCGGACAGTCCCGGCATGCCGCTGTCGGTGCTGGAGGTATTCTGGTCGATCAGGCCGCCGAGGATGACGGTGTCGCCATCCTTGATATTCAGCGTGGTCGTCATGCCCTTGTAGCTCACTTTCGGCAGGGTCACGCGATTGCCGCCGCCGACGTCGAGCAATTGCAGGCTCGCCGCATCGACTTCGGTCTGCATCGGATGGATCATCAGATCGACGTTGCCGCGATCGCTGATGAACGGCACCACGCCGACCACGATGCCGGCGAATACCGAATCGGTCTGCACGTCGGCGGTGGTGGTGGCCGCGCCGCCGCCGGGGTTGGTGACGGTCACCGACGACTTCGAGATGAAGCGGTTGCTGGTGCCGACCGACAGCAGCGCGGGGCTGTTGTTGCGCACCCGGATGCTCGGGTTGGACAGCACCTTGACATTGCCGAAGGTGCGCAGCAGGTTGAGCGCCGCGAACACATTCCTGTCGCTGTAGGCGACGCCGGTCGACCGGCCGGCCGGCGAACCGACCGGCTGGGTCGGGAAATTGATCGCCCGCGCCGGCAGGCCGCTGTTGCCCGGGATGATGGCGGACATGGCGGATGCGGTGGCCGGCACGGCGCCAACCGTCGCCGCGACATGGTTGCGCAGCAGTGTCCAGTCGACGCCGAACTGGAACGCATCGCTCAGTTCCACGTCAAGCAATTGCGCTTCGATCAGCACCTGGCGGCGCAACGCGGTCTTGTTGCGGTCGATCAACTTTTCGATCGACCTGACCTGCGCCGGCCTCGCCTTCACATACAGCGTGCCGGACGAGCGGTTGAGCGTATAGCTGCTGCGGCCGGTGCCGCCGTCGGCGTCCGCCTTGTCGCCCTTCTCCGCCTGGCCAGGCTGGCCCGCGGACAGGATGCCCTTGAGGCTGGCTTCGAGCTGGTCATAGGGCTCGACCTGCTTGCCGGTACCGCCGCCGACCGAGATGTTGCTGCGCAGGACGTCGCCGCCACCGCCGCCCGCGCCGCCGGCCGACGACGTGGAGCCGAACACGTTGCCGCCGGCGGAGATGTCGACATTCAGGCGTGAGTTGAGAAAATCGATGTTGAAGAAACGCTCTTCCAGCAGGCTGATCTTGATCGTTTTACCGTCGGTGGTGCCGGCAAGGTCGAAGGTTTCGAGGATGTGGCGGTACAGTTCCCGCGCCGTCACCCGGTTCAGGTAGAAGCTGGCGCGCTTGTCGATCGCCATGACTTCCGGATCGATCAGGATATTGGTCTTGGACTGCTCCGACAGCACATGCAGGATTGCCGGCAGCGTGGCGTTCTGCAGCTTGATGGTGACGACGATGTCTTCCAGCGGATCGTACTGCGGCGGCACCGCTTCCGGGACCGGCGCGACGTCGCGCTTCTCGATCTGCTGCAGCCATGCCTCGCGCGCGGCGGCCAGCTTCGCCGATTCCAGGGCAAGGTTGTCGGTCATGGCCTGCAGCGTCCTGCGGTCGGTATCCGCAATGTTTTCCAGGCTGCGCTGGGTGGGCGTGGTGCATGCGCCGAGCAGGGCCATGCCGATCATGGCGCACAGCGCCGACCGGGTCAGAGAAACCGTGTTGTTTTTCATTGAATTTTCCACAAGTCCGCCGTGTTTTAGTGATTCAGTCGCGCCAGGAGCGCATAGAAGCCGAAGGCTTCGGTCGTGTCGTCAAAGCCGCTGTCCGCCGCCCTGGTCGGCGCTGAGAAGCAGCGTCCGGTGCCGGGCAATGATTGATGGATGCCGTCGAAGCCGCGGCCGTCGCCGTCTCGATCGGCGCCGGGCAGCGTAACCACGAACGCCGGATTGCTGCGCGCGCCGCCGCTGCAATTTTCGGCACCGTTCGCGGCGCCGTCGCCGGTCAGGTAAGGATGCGAATCCGATAATCCGTGCGTGGCCGCGGTGCGCAGTGCATGCAGGAAATCGGACCGTGCGGCATGGCCGGGAGTACCCGCCGGGTCGCCGGTAAATTCCCGCGCGGCAGCCAGGTCAGCCGCGGCGTTGCGATAGACGCCGTACAGCGCACGCGATCCGGGCGCCGGCATCGGCAAGCCGACCGACAGGTAGGGAAACATGCCGACCTGATCGGTGGCCGCGCAGACGCCGCCGGTGCCTTCATGGCCGCTGTTGTCCATGCTCGGACACGGCAGGCGGAAACGGCTTGCGGCGAAGGCGATCGCCGCCTCCGTCAGCACCGTCGCGCTTGCCTGCACGGATATCTGCTGGTTCGCCCGGTCGGCCAGCCGCGCATAGGCGGCCGCGCCGGTTGCCGCCATCAGGCCGATGACCGCGATCGTCAATGCCATTTCGGTGACGGTGAAGCCGCGCGCGGATGTGCCTTGACTGCCGGAGCGCTTCATTTTTTCGTTCCGCCCGCATCCGGCGCAGCCACAGGTGCCGGCATGCCGGGCTGATTGACCGATACATCGTTGCGCAACTGTCCCTGAAGCTGCTGCAGCTGCGCCATCTGTGCCTTCAGCTTGTTCATGTCGGGGCCACCCGGCTTCCTGGCTTCGCGCTCCATCTCCTGCGCCAGCTGCTGCAGCTGCTGCGCCTTGTCGAGGTTGCTGCGCACTGCCGGAATATTGACACCCGCCACGATCGGCGCGCCTTCGATTTCCTGCAGCTTGGCCAGGGTCGCGTCCACCTGTTTCGCATCGGGCTGCCGGCCTTGCTGCGTCTGCCGCAGGATGTCGGCCTGCAGCGCCTGCAGTTCAGCCAGGCGTTTTTGCTTTTCCTGCCCGCCTGCCGGCACGGTCGCGCCCGATGCCTGCGAATTGTTCATCCATGGAGCGGGCGTGTTGACCGATGGCGCCGCCGGGCCGGTGCCGGCCTGTGGCGTCGGCGGCTGGCTGCCGGGATAAATGCCGGTGCCGCCGGCCTTGTCTGTCGCGGCCGGGACACCGCCCTGGCCCGGCGCCGGCGCGGATACGCCGGGAATGCCGGGCTGGCGCGGGTCCGGCATCAGCACCAGCGCGGCAACCAGCACGACCAATACCGCGATGCCCGCGACGATCCAGTTCTTCACTTTGCGCCTTCCTGCCGTTGCCGCGTCACGCCGCCCACGGGACGGGTCGGCAGGGCCTGCAGCGTGATGCGGCGGCCGCGGTTTTCAATCACCACCCGCTCGGCGTCGATGGAGACGACGCGCATGCCATTCGACAGTTCGTCGCCGACACCGACCATATCGCCGTTGATGACCGCCCTGCGCATGTCCTGCGACAGATAAATGAGCGATACCGCCGGTTCGGCGTCCGCTTGCGGCGCGGTCCGCGCTACGGACGGCGCGGCGGCCACCGGCGCCGGCGGCGGTTCCACGCCGAGCGCCAGCGGCGCGCCCGGGAGCGCGGCGGACGATGCCAGCCGGTTGAGCTGGTCGAGCGTGTTTTGCAGGTCGCGCAGGCGGGTCATGGCGGACGAAGCCGCAGTGTCGGTCGCCGGCGCGGCAGACTCGGCAACCATCGGCCGCACCTGCGGCTGCGGCCTGGCGACCAGCACGGCCACCGCGCCCAGCACCAGCAGAGCGGTCAGGTTCAGCAGGACGGCGAGATACTTGATCATTGCGGAGCTCCTTCGGCGCGCCGCACCAGGTAGGAAAAGAAACCCGGCTGCTGGCCTTGCCCGCCGGTGTCTTCCGCATCGATGCGATAGCCGGCGGTGCGCATGGCGGCGACAAAGCCTGCCAGCGCCTGGCCGGAAGCACCGCTGACCGGCACGCCGTCGACCCGGTAAACGCCGTCGGTTGCCACCATCCGCACACGCATGATGCGCACGCGCTGATCGGCGGCGCCGCGCAGCGTATCGAGCAGGCTAAGCACATCCGGGCTGCGCAGCGCGGCGGCCATGCCGTCGAGCAGGTTCAATGTCGGGTTGTACTTCACCAGCAGTTGTCCCGCCGGCACATCCAGTCCGGCGGCATGTTGTTCCAGCGTGGTTGCGCGGGCGGCGGTTTCGAATGCGCGGTTATTCATCCGCGCGGTTTCCGCGCCGAGATAGCCCGCGGCGGCAAGCAGCGCGATGCCGGCGACGCCGATCACGGCCGCCAGCGGCTTCTTCGCCTGTTCGGCGAAAAACGCCGCGCGCTCGACCGGCGGATTGAGCGCCGCCGTCACCGGCAGGGAAGCCAGCAGTGCCGGCGCGGCGGTGTATATGTCATCTCCGCCCGCCTGGACGTGCTCCACCGGCATGCGGGTCAGTTGCGCATTCAGCGCGGCGGCCAGGGTCCGGGCCGACACATCGGATGCCGACGATGCCATCACGTCGCACCACAGCAGCGTGGGCTGCAACGGCCGGTCAGGCCACTGCTTCGCGAGCTGGGCGGCAAGATTGTCCAGCGCCGTCCGCATATCGTCTTCGTCTTCGGAGTAGGCGGTCACCGCCAGGTAGATCAGCGCATCGGCGTTCGACACCAGCAGCCGCAGCTGCCGCCCGGCGGCAAAGACCACGATGTCGTGGCTGCGCGCCGCGTGCAGCATTGCCGACTCCGGCGTGTACATCAATGCCAGCGCCGCTTCGCCTTTCAGCCAGGTGAAGGCGGATTGCCATGCCGACAGCGGAATCGCGCTATAGAACACGCGGCTTCCGCCTCCGGAGGCGACGATGCGATGCAGCAGGATGCGTGCTTCGGCGTCGAGCATGCCTTCGGAACGCAGCCGCTTCTCGATCACCGGACCGGCGAACTCGGCCTTGACGTCGACCGCGGCCACGCCGGCGATGACGCCGCCGAAATCGCCGAGGATGCGGCTTGGTGCGGACAGCGAAGGCGCGGTTGCGGCAGCCTGCCAGTTGCCGCCGAGGCGGCTGATCCAGCGACCGTCCAGCGAAAGAATCAGATCCTGTTTCATACGTCCTATTGCCCCAGGCGGAAATACATCATGCCGCGCAGTGTCAGCAGCACCGGCTGGCGTGTGGTCTTCGGCATATCGAACAAGCCTTCATCTGGCTGCGTAACCGACAGCTCGAATTCCTCCAGCTTCATGACCTGGCCGGCGTGGCGCGCGGTGCCGGCCAGGATCTGGTTGACTTCGGTACGCAGCAGGTTCTGTTGGCGCACATTGACATGGCGCTCGCTCCAGCCCTGCGGCGACGTGCCGGCTGCGTCGGCCTGCTGCTTGAGCTTCTCGGCGGCGGTAAGCAGTGCGCGATTCGTATCTGCCCTTGCCTGGCGCAACCGCGTCTGCGCCATCTCCGCATCGGCCGCCAGCACCGCCCGCTGCGCACTGTCATGCGCCGAGCGGGCATACGCGAAGGCCACTGCGCCGGCGGCAAGCACGCAGACCGCGATGATCAGCAGCACGTTGCCGGCGCGATGTGTGAGCGTCGCAGACATCACTGATCCATCACCCAGTGCGCGGTGACCAGCATGACCTGGTTTTCATCGCGGTTCTGGCCGGTGCCTGTCGCCGTTGCGCTGGTCTCGGTGGAGGCGTAAGTATTGTTTGCAGCCCACTCGGTGCCGGGCCGGTTGTTCGACGGCTCGCTGGAGTTGTTTGCGCTGTTTTGCATGCGGAAGCGTCCTTCGAGCGCGTCCGGTTTGCCATCCACCATCTGGTCGAGATAGCGGGCAAGATCCGGCGTCAGGCCGCGTACCACCAGCACGTTGCCGGCGCCGCTGATGGTGCCCGGCGGATTCCACTGGAAGCACACCTGCAGCTCGGCGATGTTGCCGTTGGAGTCGGTGTACTGGTAACGGTCTTCCTTGCCTTCGCCGCGGCCGGGCGGCATGCGGATGCCGATGCGCTGCATGAGCTGGCGCAGGTTTTGCGCGGCCAGCTTCGGATCGCCTGCGCCGACGGCATTCTGTGCGAAGCCCTGGCCGCTGCAGATACGCAGCCCGGTATTGGCATAGCTTGCCGGTACGCCGGGCAATGCGCCGTCCAGGTTGCCGGCGGAAGCGGTTGCGCCGCCGATCGTGGCTTCGTTACCGTTGATCATGCCGGTCGGTGCGACCTGGCTGTCGCCGAGCAGCGTGCCGGTGCGCTGGTAGTAGCCGTCGTAAGCCTTCTTCCATTCAAAAACGAATTTGTTGCCGACCTTCTGGTACTCGGCGTTGCGCTGCACGTCCTTGCCGATCGACAGCGCGCCGAGGATCAGGCCGATGATGACCAGCACGATGGCCATTTCGACCAGGGTGAAGCCGCGTTCGTGGTGGCGCAGGGATGGTAGTGATGACATGTTGGTCTCCTGCGGATTACTGGTTCATCTTGTAGTGGGCGATAACCGTGATGACTTGATCTT
>JAESFT010000283.1_pt1 | contig 40980 bp, 44 predicted proteins | sample 9269451 | NCBI WGS metagenome assembly JAESFT01 (sample SAMN14502557, study PRJNA617106) | algae metagenome | isolation source: Scytonema hyalinum WJT4-NPBG1 and co-occurring heterotrophs from well... | place: USA: Mojave Desert, Joshua Tree National Park, California | collected 2006-05-25
ATAACGCGCCCAAGTGTTACCTGAGGTGTTACCTAGAGCCAGATCGTGCGGAGGACCAGATCAGCTAAGTCTCTGAAATCATTGGTGGGTGTGCAAGGATTCGAACCTTGGACCCGCTGATTAAGAGACAGCTGCTCTGCTCGCCGTGCGCCGCTGTGAACTCCAGCTGATCTAGGCGAGGCTCAGAGCACTGACCTGTGGCCCTTTCGCGCCTTCGCTTGTCTGCACGCGCACGCGAGTGCCCTCAGCCAGATCACGTAAACCCGCCTGCACCAGGACAGAACGATGGAGGAAGAGCTCCTCGCCTCCTCCATCGGGTGTCACAAAGCCAAAGCCTTTGGTGGGGTTGAACCACTTCACCGTCCCAAGGCTCCCCTCCCCTGCTGGAACTGAGGAGATGGGTTGAGCGAACGCTGCTGGCCTTGGATGCAGCTCATCCTCTTCGTCAGCCAAAAGGCCATCGAGCTGCTCCGCGAGGAGCAGCGCCTGGTCAGAGGTGAGCTCGAAGAGCAACCGCTTGCCGGCCTCATCCTCCACCTCAAGCTGGTAGGTGCTGCCCTCACGAGCAGGGGTGATGCGGGTCAGCGTCTTCGGCTTCAGGGCACGGGGCATGGGGCTGTGTTGCAGTGGTTCGTTGTGATGTGGTTCGGGTCTACCTGAACGGCTCGACCTAGGGCGGCAGCTATCCGGAGGAGGCGACGCGGTTCCACACGGCTGCGGGCGCATAACTAAAGTGCATGGCCACATGCCCCGGTGACACGCCCAGACCAAGACACTCAGAAGCTCAAAGGAGCAGCCTATTTGTGCGGCTCTGCTTACCAGATGATTACCGGGCCAACGCTTTGGTAAGCAGCGGGAGCGAACATGCCCGCTAAGTCATTGAAAAGAATGGCGCGCCCGAAAGGATTCGAACCTCTGACCCCCAGATTCGTAGTCTGGTGCTCTATCCAGCTGAGCTACGGGCGCTTGTCGGCGGTGCCTCGCGGGAGGCACGAATTGGCCGGAGGCGGTCATCTATCGCCTCTGACTTGCCTTGGCAACCCTTTTTGAGCCGTCCCGTGACGTAATTGGATCCGCCTATCGGCGGCAGGACGCCAGGGACAGGCGCGCCATCCTCAAGCCACCGCCGCTTCACGATCTGGGATAACGACCCTGAAGCGCGTCCCCGCTGTAGCACTTTCGAGAGAGATCGTGCCGCCGTGGAGGCGCACGAGTTCAGCCGTGATGGTAAGACCAAGCCCCGTGCCACCGCTTCTCACAGAGCCCTGAAAAGGTGCGAACAGATTGGCACGCGCCCGGTCGGGCATGCCTGGGCCGTTGTCCGAGACCTCCAGAACGACCGCGCGCCCCTCCCGGCCGGCTGTAACCGTGATCTGAGGCTGGCCATCGCTGCTGCCGGTTTGGCTTAAGGCTTGCACGGCGTTGCGCACGAGGTTTACAAGCACCCGAGACAACTGGTCGGGGTCTGCGTCCACGATCAGATCGTGGGGCACGCGAAGGTCGAGCCTGATGCCGGCGCCCGGGGCAAGGCCCGGAAGATCCTCGAGTTCGGTTGTGATAGAGGACAACTGCACGAGTTGACGCTGAGGCAGACGTTCTGTCGCCCGGCCATAAGCCAGCGTACCCTCACAGAAGGCGATGGCTCGACCGAGCGTGGCGACGAGGCGGGGCGCAACGCGTTGCACCGATTCATCGCTCACCCCTTCCAAGCGATCCGTCAGGAGCTGAGCTGTTGTCAGCATATTGCGCAGTTCGTGGTTAATCTTGCTGACTGCAAGGCCGAGTTCGGCGAGGCGCCGCTTCTGCCGTAGTTCCTCGGCAAGTGTCACCTCCATACGAGCAAGGGCCTGCTCCGCGAGGCCGATCTCGTCCGCCCGATCAGTGGGCTGGATCACCCTCGACGCATCCTCGGGGTTGCCGGCGAAGGCGGCAATATTGCCTGACAAGCGCCTTACCGGTCGGACGATCACCCATTGCAGGGTGAGATAGACAAGGCCGGCTGTGATCCCAGAGATGAAGAGCGAGAGAAACAGGATGTTGCGGGAGAAGTCGAGCACCGCCTGTCGGAGCGGCGCCTGATCGAGAATGAGTTCGACCAACTCGACCTCGGGCCCCGTGCCTGGGCCGATGACGCGCAGCGACTGGTTCGAGGGCGAGATCAGAATCCGGAACGCATCCTGTATCAGATCGGGCCAGGGCGCGTTGCGCAGATCGACCGTTTCATAGACTTCGGCCGGTACGAAGCCGGCCGCGATGATCCGGCGCCTCCCACCGCCCCGAAGCGCGATGGCCTGGGCGCCCACACCCTCGAGTAGCCGCGTTTCCAGTTCCTCGGTGAGGCGCTCCTCGGGCGAGGCCTCGAGGGCGAGGGCTGCGATCTGAGCCGCTGCGAGGCGGTCCTCCAGCCAGCTGCGGCGGTAGTTCGCGACCGACGGCACATAAATCAGCACCTCGGCCAGCATGACGAAAAGCAGGGTCAGCAGGAGAAGTCGCGCCGAGAGCCCCACCCGCCCGAACACCCGGCGACGCCAGGAGCGGGCGGCAAGAGGAGCATCGAGACGGGGCGACTCGATGTTCACGGGCCGCCTCTCGGACGAACCGATGCAGCCGGCTTCTGGTCCGTACAGCCGGCTTCGAGCCCCATCGCAGGAATGCGCTTGGTGTGGGGATAGAGCACGGCGTTGTTACCGGCGATCGGTGACTTTGCGGTGATGCCATCGTTGTGGCGGCCTCCCCGCATGCGGGCGCGCTCCATGAGCATGGCGGATGCCCAGATCGAAGTAACCGAAAGGCCTCCCGAGCCGGAACCGATCACGCATAGGTTGGGCTTGAGAAGTTCGCTCAACACATCGCTCCTGGGGCCGCGCTCGCCCTCTCAGGGCGGAGTGTCGCGCGTGGAGCCGGTGCCGCCAAGCCATTTGATCCGATCGCTATAGAAGCGCTTGAGGATGACGGGCACGAGCGCCATAAGGCCCAATGCAGCAAGGGCGCCGAGGAGTTGCGGCGTTACAAGGTCCCGCAGACCGAGGTTGAGCGGACAGTTCGGATTGCCTGCCGCAAGGCACGCCTTCTGCGCCTCCAACTGGGCTTCGATAAGGCTATCGAGCCCGGAGCCCGCGACGGCAAAGGTGAACGTCGCCGGGATCAGCCCGATCATGGTCCCGAGGGCAAAGGTGCGAAGCCCCACGCCGAAGAAGGCTGCCGCGAGGTTCGTGACCCAGAAAGGCACCAGGGGAACGATGCGGACGAAGAGGAGGTAGGAAAAGGCGTCCTGCCGGAACCCCTCGGCCAAACGCTGGATGCGCTGCCCGGCCCGACGCAACAGGGCATCGCCGATGGAGGTGCGGGCGATGAGGAAGATCCCGATTGCACCGATGGAAGCGGCAATCACGGCAGCGGCCCCGCCCACGAGCCAGCCGAAGAGGAAGCCGCCAAGGATTGTCAAGAATACGGCGCCCGGGATCGAAAGCGTCACTGCCGTGATGTAAATGCCCATATAGGCCAGCATGGCCTGGACCCGGTGCTCGGTTACGAAAGCCTGCAGCCGCTCTCGGTTCTCGACGAGCGCTTCAGGCTTCAGGTACTGGTGCGCACCTGTCGCAAACACGGCCGATGCCCCAAGGAGCACGACGGCGAGGGGTGCAAAGCGCCAAAGGCTTCCTCGACCCGGATCCTGCCCGTCGCTCCGCTGCCCCGCTGTCACGCTGCCTCGCTCAGTTCGTTGTGCTCTGCTGTACGCCAGCCAAGCCGGGACACCCAACCTGTCACGCTCGTTTGACAGCCTACGGTGTCCAGCCGAGCCGTTGGCGCGAGCCTTGCCCAGCATGTGTGTCATGACCGAGCGAAAGGCTATGGCAGCGTTGACTTTGAGGGCTCATTCCTGCATAAGCCCGCCGACTGGCAGCGCTCATCTCGGGCGCTGATCGTTTTTTCGAGACATGGCGGGGTCCTAGAACCCCTCAGTGGGCGCGAGCCGGGTGTGCCGCCGCAGCCCTTTTGTGACCGGAGATGTGCGATGAAGAGGACCTATCAACCGAGCAAGCTCGTCCGCAAGCGGCGGCACGGCTTCCGCGCCCGCATGGCGACGAAGGGCGGCCGTAAGGTGATTGCGGCCCGTCGCGCCCACGGCCGCAAGCGCCTCTCGGCTTAAAGCTTCGTTTCGAGCCCGTGCGCGGACCAAGCGCCGCGAAACTCGGGCGGCTGACGAAACGACCTGACTTCCTTGCGGCGGCCTCGGGCCGCCGCTTTCATACCGAGCGCATGTCGGTGCAGGGCCGCATTCGCGGCGCAGACGGGCTGGGGCTCCGCTTTGGCCTGACGGTCACGAAGAAGGTAGGCCATGCAACGGAGCGGAACCGGATCAAGCGGCGCCTGCGCGCGGCAATCCAGGATGCCGCGCCCCAGCATGCGACGATCGATGCGGACGTGGTGGTGATCGGGCGGCGTGACATCTTGGCAGCGGATTACCAGATGCTGATCGACGATCTGCAACGGGCTCTGCGGACGGTGACCAAGCCGAAGACGCAGCGCCCCCACAATCCCGCTCAGCCCACTCCTCCTACCGACGGCGAACGTCGCGGAAGCTCCCATGCGTGAAGACAACAGAAATCTCCTCCTCGCCATCGTGCTTTCGGTAGCGGTGCTGCTCGGCTGGAACGTGTTCTTCGCGCCGCCGCCCGCACCGCCCCGCACAGACGCTGCCCAAACCGTGCCAAATCAGCCGGGCACGGCCGTGCCGACGGGGGCTCCTTCCCCAAGCCAGGCGGGCGGGCCTTCCGTGCCCGTTCCTGGAACCGTTCCGGCAACAGCCGCTCCGGTAGTCGAGCCGCGAGAGGCAGCCCTTGCCCGTTCGCCCCGCGTCACCATCGACACCCCGACGATCCGCGGCTCGGTCAATCTGCGTGGCGGGCGGATCGACGACGTGGCGCTTAAGACCTATCGCGAGACCGTCGACCCCCGCAGCCCCAACATCGTCCTGCTCTCCCCAGCCGGCTCGCAGACTCCCTACTATGCCGATTTCGGGTGGGTTGGCGGTCAGCCCGGTACCCTGCCAGGACCGGACACGGTCTGGACGGCCGACAGCAATACGCTGGCTCCCGGCCGGCCGGTGACGCTCGCGTTCGACAACGGTCAGGGCCTCGTCTTCCGGCGATCGATCAGCGTCGACGAGCGCTCGATGTTTACCGTAAAGGATACGGTCGAAAACCGGGGTTCGGCACCTGTTACTCTTTACCCCTACGGCCTTGTTTCCCGTCACGGGAAGCCGGCAACACTTGGCTATTACGTTCTCCACGAAGGTTTGATCGGTGTTCTTGGGGATCAGGGGCTGCAGGAGTGGACGTATGACAACGTCGACAAGCAGGAGGCCGTGCCGGGGCAGAATACCCGGGGCAAGACCTGGAATGGTCTAACCGGCGGGTTCGTTGGTATTACCGACAAATACTGGGCCGCGGCCGTGGTGCCGGATCAGGCGCAGCCCTATACGGGCTCGTTTACGTCGCGCCAGGAAGCAACGGGCCGGGTTTACCAGGCCAACATGCTGGGCGACGCCCGCGCACTGCAGCCCGGTACTACGACCGAGACCACGAACCGGCTCTTCGCCGGCGCCAAGGAAGTCGCGGTCGTGGACGGCTACCAGCAGAGCCTGGGCATCAAGAACTTCGATCTCCTGATCGACTGGGGCTGGTTCTACTTCATCACCAAGCCCCTCTTCAAAGTGCTCGACTTCTTCTACCGCATGTTCGGCAATTTCGGCGTCTCGATCCTGATCGTGACGGTGCTGCTGAAGCTCATCTTCTTTCCGCTCGCCAGCAAGTCTTACGCCTCCATGGCCAAGATGAAGGCCGTGCAGCCCGAGATGGTGGCGATCCGCGAGCGTTATGCGGACGACAAGATGAAGCAGCAGCAGGCGCTGATGGAGCTCTACAAGAAGGAGAAGATCAATCCGGTCGCGGGCTGCTGGCCAGTCCTGATCCAGATTCCGGTGTTCTTCGCCCTGTATAAGGTGCTCTTCGTCACGATCGAAATGCGCCATGCGCCGTTCTTCGGCTGGATTCGCGACCTTGCGGCGCCGGACCCGACCTCGATCTTCAATCTCTTCGGCCTGCTCCCCTACAATCCGGGCGCCGTGCCGGTGCTGGGACCGTTCCTGATGCTTGGCGTGTGGCCGATCATCATGGGCATTACCATGTGGCTGCAGATGAAGATGAATCCGGAGCCCCCGGATCCGGTGCAGAAGCAGGTTTTCGCCTGGATGCCGATCATCTTCACCTTCATGCTCGGATCCTTCCCGGCCGGCCTCGTGATCTACTGGGCCTGGAACAACGCCCTCTCGATCGCTCAGCAATACTTCATCATGCGCAAGAACGGCGTGAAGGTGGAGCTTTGGGACAACCTGCGCGGCATGTTCGCCAAGAAGGCCCCAGCCAAAGGCTAGGGCTCCCGCGGAGCCGGCCGGCTGTTTAGCCGGCTCCGCGCCCTTCCCGCTGTTCTTCGCGCCTCTAAGTCTTGCCGAAGTAGAGGCGAGAAGAGCCAGGTGAGCAATGGCCGTTCGAAAGAGGGTAGCGACGAACGATCCGCAGAGGGGAAAGGCGTCGAAAAAGGTTGAACGCGCGAACAACCCCGGACCACGCGAGATCGAGCTGAAGCTCGCCTACGACCCCGCCGCCGCGCAGGGGCTTCTCGACAGCCCCATCCTCAAGGAGGCGAAGCCCGCGCCCGAGGCCGGCGGCCCCCTCCACGCGATCTATTTCGACACCAAGGACGGCAGCTTGCGAAAGGCGGGGTTGTCGGTTCGCGTGCGCCGGCAGGGCGAGCGCTGGGTCCAGACCATCAAGGCCGAAACGGCCGGCCGCGGCCTCGTCCTCGACCGCAGCGAGTGGGAGACCCCCGTCGAGGGTCCGGCCCTCGATTTCGCCGCCGCCAAGGGCACGGCCCTGGGCGATCTCCTGAAAGAAAGGGACCTGAAGCGCCGCATCAAGCCGGCCTTCGAGGTCCGCACGGAGCGGCAGGCTCTTCTCGTGAAGCGGGATGGCGCCGCCATCGAGGCCGTGGTGGACCGGGCCACCATCGAGGCCCGCGACCGCTCGGTGACCTTCGGCGAGGTGGAGCTCGAATTGAAGGCGGGCGAGCCCCCTGCCCTGTTCAAGCTCGCCCTCGATCTCGTGGAATCCGCACCCCTGCGCCTCTCCCTCGCCACCAAGGCCGAGCGCGGCTATGCGCTGGTCGAGAGGGAAGCCCCGAAGGCGTTCAAGGCCGAGCGCATCGACCTCCCCTCTGGTCTCTCCACCGGCGAGGCCTTCCAGGCCATCGCCCGCTCCTGCCTGACGCAGGCCCTGCGCAACGAGGCGCTCGTCAGGGCGACGCAGGATTCGTCGGCCCTGCATCAGCTGCGCGTGGGTCTGCGGCGCCTGCGGGCCGCCACCTCCCTCTTCAAGGACCTGCTCGACGATGCCGAAAGCGACGGCATCCGGGCCGGTCTGCGAACCATCAGCCACGACCTCGGCACCGTGCGCGACCTCGACGTTCTGGTCGAGCGCCTGGGCAAGGCGGACGATCCGGAGCAGGCAGGCGTCCTCGCGGAAGCGGAGGAGCGGCGGCAGGCGGCCTATCGCGCCATGATGGCCGACCTCGACGGCCCCCGCTACCGTCGCGCCATTCTGGCGACGGCGGCCTGGATCGAGGCCGGCGACTGGCTCACCTCCGACGATCCCGAGACGCGCGAGGTGCGCGAGCAGCCCATCGAGGAGCGCGCCACGGGCGAACTCGCCAAGCGCTGGAAGCGGGTGCTCAAGCGCGCCAAGCGCCTCGCCGAACTCGACCCCGAGGCGCGGCACCGGGTGCGCATCGAGATCAAGAAGCTGCGCTACGGCGCCGAGTTCTTCCAGGGCCTCTATCCGGGCCAGCGCTCCAAGACCCGCCGCAAGGACGCCCTCGAAGCCCTGCAGCGCCTCCAAGAGTTGCTGGGGGAGTTGAACGACATCGCGGTCGGCGGCGGCCTGCTCGGCGCCGAGGCCGAGGAGGGCCGCCGCGACGAAGATCCCCGCGTCGCCGACCTCATCGCCCGGGCGCAGAAAGATTACCGGCGCTTGAGTGCCGTGAAGCCGTTCTGGGAATAGCGCGCCGATCGGCGAAACGAGGGCCATCCCTCCCACCCACCTCCTCATCCTGAGGAGCACCCGCAAGGGTGCGTCTCGAAGGAGGGTTCCAGTGCCAAGCGCGGGTCCTGGAGGATCCTTCGAGACGCGGCTGCGCCGCTCCTCAGGATGAGGAGGTGGGTCGATGTTCTGCTCTCACTTCCGGCGTTGGGCAGGGATCGGACCGTGGGGAGGCACCAGCAAAGTCTCGTCGATATCCTCCCCCGTCATGGCCGTCCTCGGGCTCGACCCGAGGATCATCCCGGCCATCCACGTCTTTGCACCCATCGTAAGGTCATGGATGGCTGGACCAGGTCCGGCCAGGACGCGTGGGTGTTCTTGAAGCCTGCGAGCCGCCCGTCGAGACGTGCCCTTGCCGACGGGCTCTCGAGAGCCGATAACCCGCCCATGACCGATACCCCCGCCGACGACAATCCGTTCATCGAACCCGGCCGCAAGCTCTTCGCCGGCCCGGCCGACTTCTTCTGGGCCGCGGATTCGATCAAGAACCTGCCGCCGATGAAACACGTCGAGATCGCCTTCGCGGGGCGCTCCAACGTGGGGAAATCGAGCCTCATCAACGCGCTCACGGGACGCAACACGCTCGCACGCACCTCGCACACGCCGGGCCGCACGCAGCAGCTCAACTTCTTCGATATCGGCGGGCGCATGGCCCTCATCGACATGCCGGGCTACGGCTATGCCGCCGTCGCCAAGGACAAGGTGCAGGCCTGGACGCAGCTGATCCACGATTACCTGGGCGGCCGGGCGAGCCTCGCCCGGGTCTATGTGCTGGTGGACGCCCGCCACGGCCTCAAGCCGGTCGACGACGGCATCCTCGACAGCCTCGACAAGGCGGCGGTGTCCTACCAGGTGGTGCTCACGAAAGCCGACGAGCTGAAGCCGGGCGAATTGGAGAAGTGCATCGCCGACACGGCCGGCCGCATCGCCAAGCGCGCGGCGGCCTTCCCGGTCATCCAACCGACGTCCAGCCGCTCAGGCCTCGGCATTCCGGAGCTTCGCGCTGGGATTGCTCAATTGCTCTCAGAGCGCGAGGGCTAAGGCAAGGGTGCGAAACTGCATCTCGGAGCGCCATGCCAACATCGCGCAGCCACTCTCTGAATGGAATGGCTAGGACGGTGGTACGAACTTTTATCTCGGAGCTCCGCGCCGGCATCGCCCAGCTGCTCTCGGAGCGCAAGGGTGAGGGCAGTGGTGGGGGCTGCCAGCGCGTGGAGCGCGAAGGGTCGATCCGGCGCCGGCGGGTGAGCGTATGACGAGGACGATCTCTCCTCCTCCGGTTCATGGCACCCGTTCCACGACTCATCGTCTTCGCCCCCTCGCATTACGGTGAGCGCGCCCGCTGGGCTCTCGACCGGGTGCGCCTTGCCTACCGCGAGGAGCGCTGGGCGCCGGGGCCGCATGCGGTGCTGGCACGGCGGCTTGGCTTGCGGGCGACGACCACACCGATTCTCGATCTCGGGGATGGACGCCCGATCCAAGGGAGCGGGCGCATCCTGGACTGGACTGGGCTTGCGGGCGGGGACCCGGCCCTGGAACGGCGGTTCGAGCACGAGATCGGTCCGCTCGTGCGCCAGTTCGTCTATGCGGCGCTTCTGGGCGATCCGCGCTCGGGAGTCCGCGACGTTCTGCTGGCAGGCACCCCGCCGCGGCAGGCAGCGATCGGCCGCCTGATCTGGCCCGGCCTGCGACGGCTCATGATGCAGGGCATGCAGGCGAAGCCCGTGCACCTGCCCGACCTGACGGCACGAATGGCCGAATGCCTCGCCTGGTTCGAGCAGGTCCTGCGCGAGCGGGGTCCCCATCTCTCCGACGCCGCTTTCGGCCGCGCCGACCTGACCGCCGCAAGCCTTCTGGCACCCCTCGCCGCTCCGGCGGGCTGCCCGGTTCGCAGCCTCTATCGGGAGGTCCGCTACCCGCCGGCCGTGGCCGACACGCTGGCGCGTTGGCGGGAGGAGCCCGCGCTCACCTGGGTCGCCCAAACCTATGCGCAGTCACGGTTGGCGTCTCCCGGCCCCGACACGGAACCGCCGCGGGCGGACACCTGAATGGGACCGGGCGCACGCCGCCTCATGCCGGGCCGTGCGACGCCAACGTGAGGCTCAGGCCCTGGAGGGATCCCCTGCAGCCCGCTAAGGGTGCCGTTCCCGCGACACAAGGCATGGTTCATGGTCCGCACCCTCATCGTCCTCGGCGCCCTGTCGGGCTTCCTCGGCGTCGCGCTTTCGGCCATGGCACGGCATGCCACGGGCGCGGCCTATCTGCAGACCGTGGCGCAGTTCCTGTTCTTTCACGCGCCGGCGTTCCTGAGCCTCGCGGCGCTGCTCGGCACAGGGCTCGTCCATGAGCGCACCGGCACCCTCGCGGGCGTCGCGCTTCTCCTTGGGCTGGCACTCTTCTGCGGGGATCTTGCGGCCCGAGACTTTCTCTCCCGCCCGCTCTTTCCCTGGGCGGCACCCACGGGGGGCTTCGCCCTCATGGCGGGCTGGCTCCTGATCCTCGTGGCGGCTCTGCTGCGACGGGGGTAGCGGCCTCCTCGTGGGGCTCTGCTGCTGGGGTAGTGCACTCCCCTCTCCCCGCCTGCGGGGAGAGGGTGAAAGGCGTGCCGCCTCGATCAGGAACGCCTTGCTTGCACTTCCGGGCGCGGCTCACCTGCGCTAGAAGCCCCGCGACTCCCTGCGATCAGAGCAAAGCCCCATGACCGATCCGCTTCCGAACGTGCATGTCCGCGCCGAAATCCTGGTTCAGGCGCTGCCGCACATGCAGCGCTACGACGAGGAGGTCGTGGTGATCAAATACGGCGGCCACGCCATGGGCGACCGTGCCGCGGCCGAGGATTTCGCCGAGGACATCGTGCTCCTGGAGCAATCCGGCGTGAAGCCCATCGTGGTCCATGGCGGCGGGCCGCAGATCGGGCGCATGCTCGACAAGCTCGGCATCAAGTCCGAGTTCAAGGCGGGCCTGCGCGTCACCGACGAGGCCACCGTGGAGGTGGTCGAGATGGTGCTCGCGGGCTCCATCAACAAGCAGATCGTGGGCTGGATTTCGGCCGAAGGCGGCAGGGCCATCGGCCTGTCGGGCAAGGACGGCAACATGGTGCGGGCCCGCAAGGCCACGCGCACGGTCATGGACCCCGATTCCAACATCGAGCAGGCGGTGGATTTGGGCTATGTGGGCGAGCCCGAGCATGTGAACCGCGGCGTTCTCGATGCGGTGCTGAAAGCCGAGCTGATCCCGGTCCTGGCGCCGGTGGCGGTGGGCGACGAGGGCCAGACCTACAACATCAACGCCGACACCTTCGCGGGCGCGATCGCGGGCGCCATGGGGGCGAAGCGCCTCCTGCTCCTCACCGACGTGCCGGGGGTGCTCGACAAGAACCGGAACCTCATCCCCGAGATGACCATCGAGGATTGCCGCCGCCTCATCGCGGACGGCACCATCACGGACGGCATGATTCCGAAGATCGAGACCTGCATCTACGCCCTCGAGCGCGGCGTCGAAGCCGTGGTCATCCTCGACGGCAAGGTGCCCCACTCGGTCCTGCTGGAGCTCTTCACCGACCACGGCGCGGGGACGCTGATCCGGCGGGGGTGAACGCCAGCAACCCTCATCCTGAGGAGGCCGAAGGCCGTCTCGAAGGACGAGGGTTGCGGGACGGTTGAGCTCTCCTAGAGGCGCCCTCGTCCTTCGAGACGTTCGCTGCGCGAACCCTCAGGATGAGGGCTCAAGACGCGGGTCGCGCGGAGATCCCACGCGGGCCCGCTTCCGTGTATGCTTCTCCCATGACCCATCACCGCCCCGGCCTCCTCGTTGCCCCGAAACCGGACGATCCCCGCCTCACGCAAAAGGTCGTGGGCGTGAACGAGGCGGGCGAGCGGGTCGAGACCGCGGTGCCGGTGGAGCGGGCGCTGACGCTCTATCTCAATGCGCAGGAGATCGTCACCATGATGACGATCAACGACTACCCGGAAGACCTCGCGCTTGGGTACCTGCTCAACCAGAACATGCTGCTCCCCGACGACGTGGTGACGGGCGTCGATTACGACGACGATCTCTCCGTCGTGGTGGTGCGCACCGAGCGGCAGACCGATTTCGAGACGAAGCTCAAGAAGCGCACGCAAACGAGCGGCTGCGCCCAAGGCACCGCCTTCGGCGACCTCATGGAGGCGCTGGAGCATGTGCAGCTCGCCGATGCGCCCCTGCACACCTCGTGGCTCTATCGGCTGAACCACGCCATCAACACCACGCCGTCGCTCTATCTCGAAGCGGGTGCGATCCATGGCTGCGTGCTGGCGCGGGAAGACCGGCCGCTCGTCTACATGGAGGATGTCGGCCGCCACAACGCCGTCGACAAGATCGCGGGCTGGATGTTCCGGCACGGCGAGAGCGGCGCCGACAAGATCTTCTACACCACGGGCCGGCTCACCTCCGAGATGGTGATCAAGACCGTGCGCATGGGCATCCCGATCCTCGTCTCCCGCTCCGGCTTCACGGCCTGGGGCGTGGACCTCGCCCGCCAATGCGGCCTGACCCTCATCGGCCGCGCCAAGGGCAAGCGCTTCCTCGCGCTCGCCGGCGAGGAACGCATCGTCTTCGACCAGGACCTCGCCTACGTGGAGGAGGAGAGCGCGAAGCACCGGCGGAAGGGCGCGGCCGATGAGTGAGCGGACGCTGGGAGTTCTGCTCGCCGGCGGCCTCGCGCGGCGCATGGGCGGAGGCGACAAGCCCATGCGGAGCATCGGCGGGCGGCCGATGCTGGAGCGGGTGATCGCGCGGCTTAACGCCCAATGCGAGGGCTTGATCCTCAACGCCAACGGCGACCCGGCGCGCTTTGGGTCGTACGCGCTGCCGGTGGTGCCCGACACGGTGCCGGATTTCGCGGGGCCGCTTGCCGGCATCCTGGCGGCGCTCGAATGGGCGGCGGCGCACCGGCCGGAGATCGCCTTCGTGGTCAGCGCTGCAGCCGACACGCCTTTCCTGCCGCAGGACCTCGTCGCCCGCCTGCATGCGGCGCGGGAGAAAGCGGGCGCGCCCCTCGCCTGCGCCGAATCGGGGGGGCAGGCGCATCCCGTGAACGCGCTCTGGCCCGTGGCCCTGCGGGAGGATCTACGGCACGCCCTCGTGGTCGAGGACATGCGCAAGATCGACCGCTGGACGGCGCGGCACGGGATCGCGCACGCCGAGTGGCCGGCGGAGCCTTACGATCCGTTCTTCAACGTGAACACGCCGGACGACATCGCGGCGGCCGAGGGCGTGATTGCGGCGCATCCGGACGCGTGATGCTTGAAACCTCAGCGGTTTGGGGTCACATCTAGTCCAACAACAGCGTTTGGGAGGCGTTTCGTGAAGGTGATCATCCTGTCGGCGGTGGCGGCGCTGCTGCTCGGCTATCTGGCGTCGTTCGTGCTCAACATGGAGCAGGAGCCGGCCTACCGCGCCTTCACGGGCTCCGGCGCCGAAGTGCGCGATCCGGGCCACAATCTCGTGGGCCCGAACTGGAACGGGCTGAACCAGCCCGCGCAACCGAAGAGCTAGAGCAGGCTCGCATAGGCCACGAAGGCAACGGGCTCGCCCGGCTCCAGGCGCGTCATCGCTTCGGGCAGTTCCACCAGTCCATCGGTTTCCGTCAGCGACGTGATCACCCCCGCGCCCTCGCGGGGGTGTTTTTGTGCCGTGAGGATGCCGTCCGCCTCGCGCAGGAGGCGCACGCGCACATATTCGCGGCGGCCCTCCTTCTTCTTGTAGGCGAAGCCGGCGCGCACGGTGAGCGCCGGCGGCGGCGTGAAGGCCTCGCCCTGGAGCCGCGCGACGAGGGCGCGAGCCACCTGCGTGAAGGTGACGAACACGGCGACGGGGTTGCCGGGCAAGCCGATGAACGGCGTGCCGCCGACGACGCCGAGGGCCACGGGCCGCCCCGGCTTGATGCCCAGCCGCCAGAAGGTGAGCGCGCCCGCGGCCTCGACGGCGGCCTTCACGTGGTCCTCCTCGCCGGTCGAGACGCCGCCCGAGGTGATGAGGAGATCGTGGCTCTCGGCGGCCTCAGCGAGGGCCCCCGTGACGGCGTCGCGCCGGTCGGGGAGGATGCCGAGATCCGAGACCGCGCAGCCGAGGCGCTTCAGCACCGCGATCAGCATGAAGCGGTTGGCGTCGTAGAGCGCCGCCGGGCGCAAAGGCTCGCCCGGCGAGATGATCTCGTTGCCGGTGGAGAACACCGCCACGCGAAGGCGGGTTCTGACTGGCACCTCCGCGATCCCGAGCCCTGCCAGCAGCGCGATCTCGCGCGGGGTGATGCGCCGGCCCGCTTCGAGCGCCACCGCGCCTCTGGCGAGGTCCTCGCCCGCGGGGCGCATATTGGCGCCGCGCTTGAGGCCCGCGGGCAATGAGACGCCGTCGGCAGAGGTCTCCACGTCCTCCTGCATGAACACGGTGTCGAGCCCCGCCGGCATCGGCGCGCCGGTGAAGATCCGCACCGCCTGGCCGGCTGCCGCCTCCCCCGCGAGCGTCGCGCCCGCGGCCACGCGCCCCTGGAGCGGGAGATGGGACGGCGCGCCGGGGGTGAGATCCGCGAAGCGCACCGCGTAGCCGTCGACCGCGGAGTTGGCGAAGGGGGGCAGATCGACGGGGGCGAGAATCGTCTCGGCCAGCACCCGCCCATCCGCCTCGGTGAGCGGCACCCGCTCGACGTTCGTGACGGGCTGGAGGCGCGCGGCGATGAGCGCGCGCGCCTCGTCCACGGACATCAGCGGCCCGCCGAAGGCGAAGCAATCGTTCGAGAGTTGAGCCATGGCCTCAGGATCCCGCGCCCGCCCTCAGTGCGGGCGAGGCGGGCCGGCGTCAAGACGAGCGGGAGCGGCGAAGCACGAGGCGCTCCGGCGTCGGCAGGGCGTCGAGAGCGCGGAGCACATCCGCAAGGGGCTCGGCGTTGGCCAGGATCGCGTCGGCGACCGCGGCGGCGTCGTTGAGATCGATCACCGGCACGGGGGCGTCGGCCAGGGCGGTATCGGCCGCGATGGCGCGGATGCCCGGGACCTCGCGGGTGAGCAGCGGCTTGCCGTTCGCCGCCCGGTGCACCTCGATCTTCGGATGCGCATAGGCCTTGAAGCCCTCCACGATCACGAGATCGACGGGGGCGAGCTTGCGCAGCAGGTCGGGCAGGCCGGGCTCCGGTTCGTCGCGCAATTCGTGCATCAGCGCCCAGCGCCCGCTGGAAGCGATCAGAACCTCCTGGGCTCCGGCCTGCCGGTGCTCGAAGGAATCCTTGCCGGGCCGGTCGATCTCGAAGGCGTGGTGGGCGTGTTTCAGCGTCGAGATCGCAAGCCCCCGCTCCCGCAACAGGGGGATGAGCTTCACGAGCAGGGTGGTCTTCCCCGCTCCGCTCCAGCCGGCCAATCCGATCACGTGCATGGGGGTTTGTAGAAACGAAACCGCCCGGAGGCCAGAGGCTCCGGGCGGTTTCCGCAATGCTTGAAGGGCTGCCGTGCGCGGCGGGCTCCGGGCGGTTTCGGCAATGCTCGAAGAGCGGCCTTACTCGGCCGGCGCCGGCCTGCCGCCACCGCCGCCGCCCACCTGGGGGCCGCTCGCGGTCTTGGCCTGCTGCTCCTCGACCCACAGGCTGTGGTGGGCCCGTGCCCAGGCGAGGTCCACCTCACCCGAACCCATGGCGTCGTAGGCGCCCTCCATGCCGAGCGAGCCGATATAGATGTGGGCGATCATGATCGCGATCAGGATCACGCCCACGGTGGCATGGACGTATTGGGCGAGCTGCATGCCGTTGATGTCGAACTGCAGGCCCGTGAAGCCCGTGGAGCCGAACGGGAACAGCATGATGATGCCCGATGCCGAGAGCGCGAGGCCCCCCAGCACCACCGACCAGAAGATCATCTTCTGACCCGCGTTGAACCGGCGCGCCGGCGGGTGGCCGTTGCCCAGAAGGCCGCCGCCCTCGCGCAGCCAGCGCACGTCCGTGCGGTCCGGGACGTTGTCGCGGATCCACACCACAATCATGACGAGGAGGCCGAACATGAAGGGCCAGGCCAGGTAGTTGTGGGCATACTTGGCGTATTGCGACCACACCGCGAAGGCGTCGGCGCCGATGATCGGCATCAGCAGCCGCTTGCCGAAGATGTAGTTCAGCCCCGAGATCGCGAGCACGATGAAGCTCAGCGCCGTGATCCAGTGGGTGAAGCGCTCGAGCGCGTTGAAGCGCAAGATCTTGCGGCCCGATTCCTCGCTGTGGTCCAGGCGGATGCGGCCGCGGGTGAAGTAGAAGATCCCGAGCGCCACGATCATGCCGAGCACGAAGAGGCCGCCGAGCCAGGGCAGCACGTCCTCGCGGAAGCCGCGGTAATCGCGCCCCTGGGGCTGCTGCAGGATCGCGGCCTTGGAATCCGGAATGCTGACGCGGCCGGAAAGCCGGTCGAGCTGCCGGAAGAGCTGGTCCTCCGAGACCGCGCTTGCCGTCGGGTTCGCGGCGTTCGGCTGCCCCTGCACGATGTTGGCCGTGGTGCCGCCGCTGTTCGCGGGCCCTTGAGACGTGGAGGTGGTCTGCGCCAGCGCGGGCGCCGCCACTGCGAGGGACAGGGCGAGGGCAGCCATCAGGCCGCGCATCCGGGCAACAAACATTCGGGCTTCCTTCCCTACTCTTGTTTCTTTCCCTCTCCCCGGGAGGGAGAGGGTGGTCGGCGAAGCCGACCGGGAGAGGGGGCAGTCAGGCCACCATCTCCAGCGTGGGCTCCGCTGTAACGTTTTTGGAGGGAGTGGCATTCACAGCCCCCTCTCCCTGCACGCTTCGCGTGCTGTCCCTCTCCCATCGCAAGTCGGGTGTTCCCGACTTGCGCATCCCAAGAACGGATCTCGGGTAGACCCGAGATCCGGGGAGAGGGACGTGTTAGATCGCCACCGTCTCGCGGTAGGCCGTCTTCCAGCCCCAGGCGCCGGAGCCGTAGCCGCGCTGGACCACACGCTCCTTGTAGATGCGGGCGATGATCTCGCCGTCGCCGGCGAGCAGCGCCTTAGTGGAGCACATCTCGGCGCAGAGCGGCAGCTTGCCTTCGGCGAGGCGGTTCGAGCCGTACTTGATGTACTCGGCCGTCGAACCGTCGGCCTCGGGGCCGGCAGCGCAATAGGTGCACTTGTCCATCTTGCCGCGCGAGCCGAAGTTGCCGACGCGCGGATATTGCGGCGCGCCGAACGGGCAGGCGTAGAAGCAGTAGCCGCAGCCGATGCACAGATCCTTCGAGTGCAGCACCACCGCATCGGCCGTGGTGTAGAAGCAGTTCGTCGGGCACACCGCCGCGCAGGGCGCGTCGGTGCAGTGCATGCAGGCCATCGAGATGGAGCGCTCGCCGGGCTTGCCGTCATTGAGCGTGACGACGCGCCGGCGGTTGATGCCCCACGGCACCTCGTGCTCGTTCTTGCAGGCCGTGACGCAGGCGTTGCACTCGATGCAGCGGTCCGCGTCGCACAGGAATTTCATGCGGGCCATGGTTGCTTATCCCTCTCTCACGCTGCCTGGATCTGGACGAGCGTGCACTTCGTCTCTTGCATTCCGGTGACCGGATCGTAGCCGTAGGTGCCGACCCAGTTGGCGCTCTCGCCGAGCACGATGGGATCGGAGCCTTTGGGATAGCGGTTGCGCATGTCGACGCCGCCCCACCAGCCGCCGAAGTGGAAGGGCATGAAGGCCACGCCCCGTCCTACGCGATCGGTCACGAGCGCCTTCACCCGCGAACGGGCCTGGTTCTCGACGCCCCTCACCCACACCCACTGGCCGTCCTTGATGCCGCGATCGGCCGCGTCCGCCGTGTTGATCTCGACGAACATGTCCTGCTGCAATTCGGCAAGCCATGGGTTCGAACGGGTTTCCTCGCCGCCGCCCTCGTATTCCACGAGACGGCCCGAGGTGAGGACGATCGGGAACTCCCGGACGACGTTGCGCTCCACCGCGGCCTTCTGCACCGAGTGGCCGATGTTGGGCATGCGGAACTGCCGCTCGTCGCCGCGCGTCGGGTACTTCGCCACGAGATCCGGACGCGAGGTGTAGATCGGCTCGCGGTGCGTCGGCACCGGGTCGGGCAGGTTCCAGGCGATGACGCGGGCCTTGGCGTTGCCGAAGGGAGAGACGCCCTTCTCGAGGCACACGCGCTGGATGCCGCCGGAGAGATCCGTGGCCCAGCTCACCGCATCGACCTGATTGCCGCCCATGCGGTTGATGATGGCGGTTTCCTCCGGCGTCAGGTCCTTGTCCCACCCGAGCTTCTTGAAGACGCCCATGGTGAATTCGGGGTAACCGTCGGTGATCTCCGAGCCAGCCGAAAAGGATCCATCGGCCAGGAGGGTCTCGCCGTTGCGCTCCAGGCCGAAGCGGGCCCGGAACGTGCCGCCGCCATCCTTCACGTGCAGGTTCGTGTTGTAGAGGATGGCGCTGCCCGGATGGCGGAGTTCCGGCTTGCCCCAGCACGGCCAGGGCAGGCCGTAATAATCGCCGCCCACTTCCGGATCGTCCTCGGGCGCGCGCAGGGTCACGAGGTCGAACTTGCCCTGATTGCGCATATGCGCCTTCAGCCGCTCCGGCGACTGGCCGGTATAGCCGGTCGACCATCCGCCGCGGTTGATCTCGCGCAGGACGTCCTCGGGCTCGGGCCGGCCGTTCACCACCTTGATGTTCTTGAACATCCGGTCGGCGAAGCCGAGCTTGTTGGCCAGGCGGTAGAGCACGTCGTAGTCGTCGCGCGACTCGAAGATCGGCTTCACAACCTGCTCGCCCCATTGCAGCGAACGGTTCGACGCCGTACGGGAGCCGTCGGTCTCGAAGTTCGTGCAGATCGGCAGCAGGTAGGTGTTGTTCTTGCGCTCCGACATCTGCGCGTAGGAGGTCGGATGCGGATCGGCCACCACGAGGAGGTCGAGCTTCTCCAGGCCCTTCGCGGCTTCCGGAACACGGGTCACCGTGTTGCCGCCGTGACCGAACACCACCATGCCGCGGATGAGGCTGCGCTGGTCGATCTGGTCCTCGGGCAGGTTCACGGCATCGAACCACCGGGTGGAGGTGATGCCGGGGGTCTCCATGTTCTCCTTGCGGGTGCGCGGCCTGCGACCGGCCTTCGCGGGCACCTCGTCGAACTGGCCCTGGAGCCATTCGTATTCCACGTCCCACACGCGGGCCCAGTGCTTCCAGGCGCCTTCCGTGAGGCCGTAATAGAGGGGCAGGTTCGAGATATCGAGGCCGAGATCGGTGGCGCCCTGCACGTTGGTGTGGCCGCGGAAGATGTTGGCGCCCGTGCCCGGCGCGCCGACGTTACCCGTGAGTAGCAGCGCGATGCAGGAGGCGCGCACGTTCGCGGTGCCCACCGTGTGCTGGGTCTGGCCCATGCACCAGATGAGGGTGGAGGGCTTCTCCTTCGCGAACTTCTCGGCGACGCGCTTCATCTGCTCGGCCGGCACGCCGGTGACGCGCTCCACCTCGTCCGGCGGATACTTCTCGATCTCCTTGTAGACATCGGCCATGCCGTAGACGCGTTGGCGGATGAATTCCTTGTCCTCCCACCCGTTCTTCACGATGTGCCACATCATGCCGTTCAGGAAGGCGATGTCGGTACCGGGGCGGATGCGGACATATTCCGTGCCGTGCGCGGCCGTGCGGGTGAAGCGCGGATCGACCACGATGAAGTTGGCGCGGTTGATCTCCTTGCCGGCGAGCAGGTGCTGCACCGCGATCGGGTGCGCCTCGGCCGGGTTGCCGCCGAGGACCAGCATGGTCTTGGCATTGCGGATGTCGTTGTAGGAGTTGGTCTGCGCGCCGTAGCCCCAGGTGTTGGCGACGCCCGCCACCGTGGTGGAGTGGCAGATGCGGGCCTGGTGGTCGACCGAGTTCGTGCCCCAGAAGGCGCCGAGCTTGCGGAAGAGGTAGGCGCCCTCGTTGGTGAACTTGGCGGAGCCGAGCCAGTAGACGGAATCGGCGCCCGATTGCTGGCGGATCTGCAGGAGCTTGTCGCCGATCTCGTTGATGGCCACGTCCCAGGAGATGCGCTGCCACTCGCCGTTGACGAGCTTCATCGGGTATTTGAGGCGCCGGTCGCCATGGACGATCTCGCGCACCGAGGCGCCCTTGGCGCAGTGGGTGCCGCGGTTGATCGGGCTCTCCCAGGAGGGCTCCTGCCCGATCCACACGCCGTTCTGCACCTCGGCCGTCACCGTGCAGCCCACCGAACAGTGGGTGCAGATGTTCTTCTTGATCTGGATCGGCGCCCCCGGAACGCGCTCGCCCGCGGCGGCCGCCTTCTTGACGGAGCCGAGCTGGAGCGAGCCCACGGCGGCGAGCCCGCCGACCGCGAGGCCCGAGCGCTTCAGGAAGGTACGACGGTCGAGGGTGCCGGAGGCCAGACCCGCCGTGATGGCTTGCAGCTTGCTGCGGCCAGCCTCGCCGCTCTTGCGCTTGATCAGCATGGTGCGCTCACTTCTTGAAAAATCTGGGTGGCGTTCGGGGTCCGGCGGCTCACTTCTTGAGCGTCTCGTAGCCGTTCGTCTTGTAGAAGGCCTTCACGTGCTCGGTTTCGCGGTAGCGCGCCTTGGTCTCGTCGGGGCCAGGGTTGTAGGCCTCCGCATCGGTCGCCGTCAGCGGCGAGGCCACGGCGGCCACCGCGATGGTGGAGGCGCCGCCGACGCCGCGCAGGAAGTTGCGGCGGTCCATCGCCTTGTTGGTCTTGTCCGTCATCGGATCCTCCCTCAGGAGAAGCGCCCCTAAGGCCCTTCCCCTCGCCGGCGGCGCGACACCGCCCGTGAAACGTCGAGAAGCCGGATGCGCTCGCTCACGCGTCCGGGAGGCCGAAGCCTCTTTAGGCGTCCATCGCGAAGGCTTCCGCCTCCACCTCCATGAAGAGGCGGCCGACCGCGCCGACCGCCTTGTAGAACCGGGCCTGGCGGCTCGTTTTGCAATCCGCGAAGAAGCGGGCCGCCCAGGGTTTGAGGTGCCGCTCGAAGAACATGCGATCGGCGCCCGCGTCCGTATCGAAGCGGCGGGTCGCGAGAGCGGCCATGACCTCGCAGAGAATCGCGATGTGGTCCTCGGGCTCTCGCTGCTCCTCCGAGCGCTCGATGCCAAGCCGCATCAGGTCCTCGCGCACCCGCGCCAGGGGCCGCTCGTGCAGGAAGCCCGTGAGGTAGTAGGAGCCGTAGGGCAGGAACTCGCCGCGCCCGACGCCGATGAAGAGATCGAAGAACTCCCGCGACACCGCATCGGGATCGGCCGCCGCCGCGGCCTCGGCGAGGCGAATATGCGCCAACCCCAAGGGGCTCGCATCGCCCTGCAACCCCGCGATCGCCGCGAGCACCTCCGCGGTGGGCGCCCGGCCGAGGAGCACCGCGAGCAGGCCGTATTCGTGCGAGCGCAGGAGATCGACCTCGTCGACCTCGTGGGGCGCCGCATCGGGGGAATCGCTCATCGGGTAGAGATCGGGGCGCAGCGCCGAGCGGTGCACGCCTGTAAGGGACTCGACAGCCAAAACACGCTCGGCGGGAACCTTCTGCCAATTGGAAACGGCGGGCTGCGAAATGCCGAGCGCTCGCGCCAGCGCGCCAACGCCACCGGCTGCTCGGATCGCCTGATCGAGACCGCCTTCTCGCATTTCCATCCCGTGCTTGCGGCGCTTGGCCTTGTGGTCCGCCCCGCCTTCTTTGAAGGGCATAATAGAAGGCTATACCCTAGGGGCAAGCCCACTTTGGAAGGGTTTCAAACTGGCTTTGCCCCGCCGTGACGCCGTTGGACCGGTTTCGGGGCCTCGATCGGCACCGTTTCCGCCTCCTCGGCGGGGGCGGAGGGGCCGGCTTCTGGGAGGCCTCGCCCCAGGCGCACGGAATGCTCCGCCAAGGGTTTCGGCTCTTCGGGAGAGGCTTGAGCCGCCTCCGCATCCGCCGCGTCCTCGCCGCCCTCGACCGCGGCTTCGGCAGCCGGCTCACGATCTTGTGACATGAGGCCGCGCGGCGCCTCAGGGGGTGCCTCGGCAGGCGGATCGCCGAGGATCCGGCGCAGCATGGCCCCCACATCGTCGGTGGGGAGCAACGGACCGTTGCCGGGCACGCCGCCGGGCACGTTCCAGTCGTAGGCGTAGTCGAGCGCTTCGCTCCTGAAATCGCGAATCGCGGGATCGAGGGTCCACATGCGCCGCAGCGCCGCGTTCTTCAGCGCCTCCGGGATGCCCTTGCGCAGGAACACGGAGATGTCGGTGTCGACCGTGAGCTCCTCGACCTTCGGCAGCGCCTCGATTTCCTCCGGCGTGATCTCGGGCTCCGCCTCGACGGGCTCGGGCGCCTCGGGCAGGGGATCCGGCGCCCGCGCTTCCTCGCGCTGGATCTCGACCTTGCGGCGCGACCAGCGCGCGAGAAAGCCTTCGCCGTCCTCGCTCATTCGTCCTCTCCCCGCCTCCCGCCGCCCACGCGGCCGCGGCGGCCGAGCGCCTCCGGGTCCGCGCGATCGCGTTTGCGCTTGACGAAGGTTTCCGCGAAGAAATTCGCATCCGTGAAGGCCTGGATGCGTGCCTGCACGTCGGGGGGCATCGGCAGGGCCTCGACGAACTCGCTCGCCATCTCGGCCAAGCCCTCGCCCTCGTAGGGGTCAGCCGTGACGGCCGCGAGTTCGACCTCGTCGCCCACCGGGCGCAGGTGCACCCAGATGGAGGGCTGCGCGGCGGTGAGGTTGTCGCGGTAATGCGCCGTGGCGCGCATGTGGAGGTCGATCTCCGCGGCGCCGAGGTAATAGGTTTCCTCCGGCGTCGCCGTGAGCCGCGTGCCGGGCGGGATCGGCGGCACGCTCGGCAGAATGGCGACCGGCAACCAGACATGGCTCGCCCACGGCCCTTTCAGCGCCCGCTTGGCCACGACCACGCCCACCGAAAAAACCTCCCGTGCCATGGCTCAGGCCGCCTTCGCATTGGCGGCGAGCGGCAGCCCGACGATCAGGTTCTGCGGCTTCACGCGCACGCTCTTGTCCGGCGCCATGGCAAGGAGAAGATAGACCGGGTGCCCTGCGGCGCGGGGTGCCACCGGCGTGCCCTTGGCGAAGGTGAGGCGGAAGAGCGCGAGGACGCGGGCGGAGGAATCGTCATCGATGGCATCGCCGTTCCACAGGGCGTTGCCGATGCGCGTGGCCTCCGCGTCGAGGCCCACGAACCAGCGCCAATCCCGGTCCTCGATGCGCTCCTGCGGCTCGACTTTCGCCTCGATGCCGAGGAGATGGCGCAGCCACACCTCGATCACCCTCGCGAGCCCCTCGCGGCTGCGCGGATTGGAGCCGATGTTGAGGGCCATGGTGAAGGCGTCAGAGCGGCTCCAATAGGTCCACGCATTGGCGTCGTCGAGGATGTCGAGGGCGCTCGCGGGCTCCTTGCCGAGCATGGCGACGAGCGGCGACTGGGAGCGTCCGAGTTCGTGCTCCTCGATGATCTCAGAGTCGGCCAGGAGCATCGTGCCCTCGTGCTGCGAGGCGCGCTGCGGGCGAAAGAACAGCTCCGCGGCGCGTAGGACGTAAGGGTCCTCGCAGGTGTCGAGCGCATTGCGCAGGATGAGATGCACGAGCTGATTGAGGAAGAGCGGCGGGATGCCGGCGGCCCCGCTCCGCACCAGCGCCAGATAGGCGGCTTCTACGCTCGGGGCTGCCAGCAGCCGGTCGCGGAAGCCGGCCATGAAGGTCCAGTTCTCGCGCGCATCCTCATCCGCGAGCGCCGCGATCTCGGCCGCCGAGACCGGCCGGCGCGGATCGGCCATGAGGGCGGCGTGCAGCGCGCGCTCGGCGTCGCAGGCTTCGTCCGGCGGCATGAGCTCGGGTCGCGCGAGATAGGCGAGCAGCAACTCGTCGGTGACGGCGAGGCCCCCGCCATCCGTGCGGCGCGTGAGGTGATGGCCGGAGGAGACCCAGAACTCGCGCATCACCTCTTCTCCAGCATTCCGGTGAGATCCACCCGCTCCTCGGGCTCCTCCACCTCCACGAATTCGAACGCCCGCGCAAAAGCGTGGAGCCGGTCGGCGCCCGGCGCCGTGCCCTCGCGCCGGTGCAGCGTGCGGAACTGCTCGCGCACGGCCCCATCCTGGAGCGTGCGGTGCATGGCGATGACCGTGCCCACGGGATGGTCGCAGAGCGACTCTGCAAAGGCGATCTCGTCGCGCGCCGCCGCCATCGCGGCCTCGCGATCGGGAGCGCCGGCCTCAGTGAGGAGACGGTCGGCAAACCCTGTCGTCATCCGTTCGATCTCACCCGGCTCGATCTCCGCGACTTCGACCAGCGTCGAGAAGCCGAGCGAGGCCAGACCCACGAAGCCGGCCCGGAACGCCGCCCGCTCCTTGCCTTCGAGCGCCGCCGGATCCGCGCCCCAGAACAGCACCGAACCCGGCACGGCCCACTCGCCGGGTTCCGCGGCGCGGGGAAACACGAAGGTGTCGGAAGGGTCGAGGCGCAGGGTGCGCAACAGGCGTTTCATGGGGTGAGCCGCGGCAGGCGGGTCGCGGGATCGAACCAATGCGCCGCCTCGAGCGCCGGAAGCAGCGGCACGCGTTCGGCGGAACCCTGATGGTGCAGGAGCAGATCGCCGTTGCCGTCGATGCCGCGCCGCACGCCCGCCTTCTCCTTCGGCAGCCGCGCGAGATAGGGGTCGGCCACGGCCTTGAAACCGCGCTCGCCCCAGGCATCGAAGGCGACCATGAGATGACGGGCGAAGCTTTCCACCACGGCCAGATGCTCGTCCGCCTCGAACCCCTCCTCCTGGAGCCAGGTGACCGCCGCATAATCCCCGGTGTGGTCGATCCCGACCGGGACCGCCAGCACCATGCCGCCGAAGACGAGCCAGTCCGGCACCTGATCCTCCGCGCAATCCTCCGGCCAGGCGAGCCGCCCGCCGCCGATCCGACCCCCGTCCACGTGAACGGTCGCGGGCCAGGCGAAGGCCACGGGCTTGTCGGGCGGGGCGAAGGACGAGAGCGCGTCCGCCATGGCGTTCATGCCGGCGAACACGGCGCGCCGGGCTGCCGCCAAGGGCTCCTCGGGTTCGAGCACCACGGCGAATTCGAGCACGTCGAAGCGGCGCACCCACACGAAGGTGCCGGCGCCCTCCTGGGCAGCAATGCTTTTGGCGTGCTCAAGCGCGTCCGCATGCTCGCGCAAGGACACGAGCCGATAGGCGGGCGGAAGCTGGAGCGTGGGGATGGACGGCGCGGCGGAGGCGGCCATAGGCGTTCAGGGGTTCCTGCGACTGAAGGTGCGTCGTCGTTTAGACCAATTCTAGTATAAGACCCTTCTCTGGATACGCGAGAGGCGTCAAAACGCCTCCGAGAAGGGTGGATCAAGCGTGAGCGCAACCAACCGCATCGTGGTGGCCTGTTCCTGCGAGGGCACGATGCCCTTGAGCCCGGAGGCTCTGACGGCCGGCACCGGCGCGCGGGTGGAAGCCTGCACGCAGGCCTGCCGCCTGGAACTCGACCGGGTGAAGCGGCTCCTCGCCACCGGCGCCCCGCTCACCATCGGCTGCACCCAGGAGAGCCCCCTCTTCACGGAGGCCGCCGAGGAGATCGGTGCCGAGGCGAACGTGCTCTTCGCCAATATCCGCGAGACCGCCGGCTGGTCGAACGAAGCCCCCCTCGCTGCACCTAAGATGGCGGCGCTCCTCGCCGCTGCGGCGGAGCCCGCCGATCCCATCCGCCTCGTCTCCATGGAGAGCCGGGGCGTGACCCTCGTCTACGGCCGCGACGAGGTGGCGTTGGACGCCGCGCGTCGCCTGGCCGACACCCTCGATATCACGGTGCTGCTGTCGCGGCCCGGCGAAGTCGCGCCGCCGCGCAGCACGGACTTTCCGGTGCTCAAGGGCACGGTCACGGGCGCCAAGGGCCATCTCGGGGCCTTCGAGCTCAAGGTGGACGACTACGCCCTCCCCTCGCCCTCCTCGCGCCAGCGCCTCGTCTTCGGCGAGCCGCGCAACGGCGCCTCCTCGTCCTGCGACATCATCCTGGATCTCACGGGCGGCACGCCGCTCTTTCCCGCGCACGAATTGCGCAGCGGCTATCTGCGCGCCGACCCGCGCGATTCCCTGGCCGTCGAGCGCGCCATCGCGGCGGCAGGCGATCTCGTCGGCACCTTCGACAAGCCCCGCTTCATCGACTTCAAGGAAGGGCTCTGCGCCCATTCCCGCTCCAAGATCACGGGCTGCACCCGCTGCCTCGATCTTTGCCCCACGGGCGCGATCAGCCCGGCCGGCGATCACGTGGCCATCGATCCTTATGTGTGCGCCGGTTGCGGCTCCTGCGCGGCCGCCTGCCCCACGGGCGCGGCGTCCTACGCCCTGCCTGCCGCCGATGCCCTCATCCGCAAGCTGCGCACGCTGATGCAGGCCTATTCGCTTGCGGGTGGGCGAAACGGGGTGGTGCTGTTCCATGACACGGATCACGGCGAGCCGCTCATCGATGCGCTCGCCCGCTTCGGCGACGGTCTGCCCGCCAACGTGATGCCGGTCCGCGTGAACGAGATCACGCAGGTGGGGCCTGAGACCATCGCGGCCCTCTTCGCCTATGGCGCCGCGGGCGTGCGGTTTCTCGCCCGCGCCAAGCCGAAGCACGATCCCGCCGGGCTGAACCGGGTGGTCGGCACCGCGAATGCGATCCTCGATGGGTTGGGCTACGGGCTCGGCGTCGTCGGCGTGATCGAGACCGACGATCCGGATGCCTTGCGCGCCGCTCTCGATCGGGCGCCTCTCGGCCAGGCGACCAGGACGCCCGCGAGCTTCCAGCCCCACGGCGCCAAGCGCGGCGTGCTCGAACTCACGTTCCGCGAACTGCACCGCGCCGCGCCGGCGCCCGTCGACGTGGTGCCGCTCGCTCCCGGCGCGCCCTTCGGCGGTCTCGCGTTCGAGACCCAGAACTGCACGCTCTGCCTCTCCTGCGTCTCGGCCTGCCCCACGCATGCGCTCACCGACAATGCCGAGAAGCCGATGCTGCGCTTCACGGAATCCTTGTGCGTCCAATGCGGCCTCTGCGCCGCCACCTGCCCCGAGGACGTGATCGGCCTCGTGCCCCAGGTGGACTTCAAGGCGTGGGAGAACCCGAAGCGGCTGGTGAAGGAAGAAGAGCCCTTCCATTGCATCGCTTGCGCCAAGCCCTTCGGCACCCGCTCCACCATCGAGCGCGTCGTCCGCAAGCTCCAGGACAAGCACTGGATGTTCGCGGGTCAGGGCGGACAGGACCGCGTGCGCGTGCTGATGATGTGCGAAGATTGCCGCGTCGAGGCCGTGGTGAACGAGAGCTTCGACCCGCATGCCGTGCCGCGGCCGAACCCGCGCACGTCGGACGATTATTTCCGCGAGCGCGAGGCGAAGGCGACGGGGGAGTAGGGGCGGCTCGGGAGAGCAGGCTCTCCGCCCCCTCATCCTGAGGAGCGGCGAAGCCGCGTCTCGAAGGAGGGCTCCAGTGCCAGCGCGGGTTCTGGAAGGATCCTTCGCGACGCTTCGGTGACGCGAAGCTCCTCAGGATGAGGAGGAGGGTGGGAGCGGCACCGCCCTCAGGGAACGCTAGCGCGTCGCTCGTTCGAGAAACCGCACCAGCGCCTCGCGGTCTTCGGCTCTCGTGATCACCTGCTCGGGCATCTTGGTGCCCGGCGTGTACTGCATCGGGCCCACCTCGAAGAGCTTCGCGATGGTCTCGGCATTCCAGACGATGTCGAGGTTCTTCAATGCCGGCGAGAAGTTGTAGCCCGGCGCGGTCGCGATGCGGCGGCCGAAGATCCCGTGCAGGGTCGGGCCGGCGCGGTTGCCGTCGTCGGGGGTGAGGGTGTGGCAGGCCGCGCAGGCCTGAAACACCTCGGCGCCCCGCTCGCCCTGAAAGCCCGCGAGAAAATCGGTGGGGCGGGCCATGATCACGGGCCCGATATGCTCGCCGTTTCGGAGGCTCCAGCGCCGCACCAGCCGGTCGCTGCCGCCGGTCAGGATCTCCGCGCCATCCGGCCTGAAGGCGAGCGACCAGACCGGGAGCCCGGGCCCGACGAGGCTGAAGAGCGGCTTGGCCGACGCACGCTCGATCACCGCGACCGAGCCGCCGACGGTGGCCGCCGCGAGCCGCGCATTGTCGGGCGAGAGTCCGAGCGCGATCACCGGACGCGGTCCGGTTTCGACCTCAGCGCGGATCGCACCGTCCGCCTTCAAGACACGAACGATACCGTCGGCCCCGGCCGCCGCGATCTCACCGTCGGGAGCGACCGCGACGGCGTTGAGGGGCGTCGGCAATTGATGAACCGCAGGCGCGCCCTGCGCGGGCCAGATCCGCAAGGTGGCGTCGTACCCTCCTGTGACCACGCGCCCATCGCCCATGAACGCGGCCGCGTTCACCTGGCCCTGATGGCCTTCGAGCACGCGCGCCTCGCCGCCGGCGAGCGGCGTCAATCGTGCCGTGCCGTCCCAGGACGCGGAGGCGAGCCACCCTCCATCCGGCGAGAGGCTCAGGCCCACGATGGGGCCCCCATGCGCCGCGACGGTGCTCTCGGGCTCGGGCCGGCCCAGGCGCCAGAAGGCGATGCGGCCGTCCTCGCCGGCTGTCGCGAAACGCCCGTCGGGCAGGGCCGCCACCGCGTTCACGGCGCCCTCGTGGAAGCGCAGGACTTGCAGCGCGGCGCCGCGCTCGAGATCCCACAGGATCGCGGATTGATCGAAGGAGCCCGAGAGCGCGAGGCGGCCGTCGGGGGACACGGCGAGGGCCCGCACGGGCCCGCCATGGCCGCGCAACTCCGCCTTTGCCAGAGTCGGCAGAGCAAGCAGAAGGAGAGCGAGAACGAAGCGCAGCATCGTGGTCTCCGATCAGGCGGCGCGAAAGCCGAGCGCCGCAAGCAGCGCTGCGGTTTCGGGTTGCCGCAGGCTTTCGAGGAGGGCAGCGACGGCGGGTTTGCCGCGCCGCTCGCTCACGAGCGCGAAGTCGTAATGCTCCTCGCCGAGCGGCAGGAAGCCGAGGCCGTAAGCCCCAGCCACCGGCGCGATGGCGACGCCCCAATCGGCGCGGCCCTGCGCCACGGCGGCGCCCACCGCGTTGTGGGATTTCGGCTGGTTCCAATAGCCCTCGGGCCGCGCGCCGGCGAGGAGGCGGTCGATCAGGATGCGGGTGCCGGCGCCCTGGTTGCGGTTCACCATGAGGCAGGCGGGGTCCGCGATTGCGGCCGCCACCGCTTCGTCCGGCGTGCGGCCCTCGAAGCGGGCATCGCCCAAGCGATAGACGATGCCCTGCATGCGCCGCCAGCCGGGCACGAGTTCGAGGCCGGGGGCGAGGTAGCTCTCGTTGTACGTGCCCGTTGCCGGATCCATGAGGTGGATCGGCGCAAGATCGCACTCACCCCGCCGCGCCGCCGCCAATCCGCCGAGCGAACCCACGGCCATGAGGCGGGCCGACACGCCGCGTTCCGCGAGGCGTCCGACCACCGCATCGAGCCCCGTGCAATGGCTGCCGACGATCACGAGATCGGGCGCCCGAACCTGGGGGTTCAGCAGCGTGACGCTCGTGCGCGTGCCGGCGGGGAGGTGATCGGCGAGCGCGTCGATGGTGAGGAACCCGTCGGCCTGCGTGAAGGCCGTGATGGACCCCGAGCCCTTGGGGCTCGGATAGGCCACGAGGCCGTCCTCGCGCTCGACCAGCGCCGCCATGACGAATTCGGTGCGCCCGAGTTCGGACGGAACACGGACAGGCACGAGGGCGTCCACCTGCGCCTCGTTGCGCGCCGGGAGCCCCGCCATCTGCCGCAGCACAGGCGCGACTACATCGTGGAAGGTGAACATCGCGGAGGTGGGAAAGCCGGGGAGCACCACGACCGGTTTGCCGTCGCAGACCGCAAGGCACAGGGGCTTGCCGGGTTTGAGCGCGACGCCGTGCGCCACGATCCCCGGCGCGCCGAGGCGGCCGACGAGGCGGTGGGTGAGATCGCCCGCACCCTTGGAGGTGCCGCCCGAGAGGATCACCGCATCGCATTCCGCGAAGGCCCGGCGCAGCGCCGCATCGAGTGCCGCCTCCTCGTCGGGAAAGGCCCCGTAGGACACCGCTTCGCCGCCGTTCTCGGCGACCGCCGCGGCGACGATGGGCCCGTTGGCGTCGTAGATCGCGGCGGGCCGCAACGATTCGCCCGGCGCCACGAGTTCGTCCCCCGTGGAGAGAACCCCGACGCGGGGGCGGCGGAACACCGGGATTTGAGCGATGCCGCAGGCCGCGAGCATGCCGATCTCGCGCGAACCCACCACGGTGCCCCGCCGCAGCAGCGTCTCGCCGCGGGCGATGTCGGAGCCCGCGAAGGCCACGAAGGCGCCCGGCGCCGGCGCGCGGCGCAACGCGATGGCAGCATCGCCCTCGGCCGCATCCGTGTGCTCGATCATCACCACCGCATCGGCGCCGCGTGGGATAGGGCCGCCGGTGGCGATGGGGGTTGCGGTGCCGGGCGCGACCGCGAGGCGCGGCGCGACCCCGCAGGCGATCACCTCGGGGTTGAGGGTCAGGGTCACGGGATGCGCGTCGCCGGCCTCGCCGCAATCGGCGCTGCGCACCGCGAACCCATCGACGCCCGAGCGGTCGAAGGGCGGGACGTCCGTGGGCGAGGCGATGTCCTCGGCGAGCACGCGTCCGAGCGCTGCTGCAAGGATCACCGTCTCGGTGCCGAGCGGCGCCGGCTGGAACGCTTCGCGGAAGCGGCGCACGGCTTCGTCCCGTGGCAATACGGTGAGGAACTGGTCCTGCCGGATCGCCTCGTTCACGGGCAGCCGCGCTGTGGGTTGGTTCATCCGTTCCTCAAAGCCAGCCTGTATCGGCGCAATCGCGGTTCGGCAGCCGGGTTGCGGGTTGGTTCATCCGTTCCTCAAAGCCGGTGCGCGTCGACCAGGTCGCCGGCCTGCAAACCCTCGCTCTCCGGCGGAAGTGCCAGCCAGCCCTCGGCCGCCGCCATGGCCGAGAGGCTTAACGAGCCGAGCGCCAGGGGCTCAAGGCCGCCCTTTGTCTCACGCAGCAGCGCCACCTCGGTGAAGCCTACGCGGGAGGCGAGCTTGCGGATGAGCGGGGCGCAGCGCCAAGGGCCTTGAGGGGGTTGGCCGGCAAGGTGCGCGACGAGGGGTGCGATGAGGGTGAGGGACACGCCGAGGAGCGCGTCGAGGCGACGCGGCACGACGATCACGGGATGGGTGCCGCGCAAGAAAACCTGCGTGGCGTCGCCCGGTTGGAGGGCGAGGCCCGAGGCGACGAGGCGGTCCGACCCTCCGGCGGCGGGCCGGTCGGCGAGGACGAGGGTGATGTCCGCGGCGGCGGTGGCGTGCCGGACGCCCGCGAGCCGGGAGAGCACCGGCCCCGCCCATGGGTCCTCGGCTTCCACATGGAGGTGCACGAAGCGAACCCTCGCCTCCGTCAGCCCTGCGGCCCTGGCAGCCGAGACCGCCAGCGGGTGGAGAACGGTTCCCGCTTGGGCGAGCACGTCCCCTCCCCGTCCGTCCTCGCCGGCCCGGCGGGCATTCTCGCCCGGCGCCACGGCGGCCACGATCTCGGCGAGGGGGCCGGTGCGGACGAGAGCATCCGGCGGCAGCACGGCGTCGCAGCCGCCCGGCAGCGTTTGTCCCGGCTCCACCCGGGGCGGCGGCTCCGGGACCATGAGGGGCGCATAGGAGGACACCCCGACGAGATCGCGGGACGCGACGGCGTAACCGGCCCTCAGCGCAATCGGCTGAGGGGGCACCGGCGCGGGCACGGCGAGGGGCTCGGCCAGGATGCCGCCGAGGGCTTCAGCGAGCGGCAGGGTTCGGGGCTCGACGGGCGCGCAGGACGCGATCAGCTCCGCCAGCACGTCGGGCAAGGGCCTTAGGGAGGGGGCGGCGGGCATGGGGACGCGGGGCGTTTACAGGAATAGCCGGGTACTGTTGTGTGGCGGCGCCACCCTTGTCCAGTACGGCAGCCCCATGTCCGAGACGCAGCTCGATCTTTCCGGCCTCAAATGCCCGCTCCCGGCGCTCAAGACCCGCAAGGCCCTGCAGGGATTGAAAGGCGGCGATCAACTCGTCGTGACCTGCACGGACCCGCTCGCCGCCATCGACATCCCGAACCTTCTGCGGGAGACCGGTGACGCCCTCGAGGAGCAAAGCGCGACGGAGCGCGCGCTCGTCTTCCGCATCCGCAAGGCGGAGCGGGCCTGAAGCCCCGAGACGAAAAAAGGCCCGGCTGAGCCGGGCCTTTCTCGACGATGGAAACCGAGAACGGCTTACCGGCGGCCGCGGAACATGTCCTTGAGGCTGCCGATGAAGTTCTGGAAGCGGCCCTCGACCTTGTCGGCCTGGCCTTCCGCCTGAAGCTTGGAATCGCCCATCACACGGCCGGCGCCCTCTTTGAGGGAACCTTTCATGTGCTTCATGCTGCCCTTCGCGCGATCGTCGTCCATGCTGAACCTCCGTTGCGGCGAAAATGCCGTGACCTAGGGCAACGCCGGATACGGGGGCAGGTTTCCCATGCGGTCGATCAGGCGGCGGTTTGATCCGGCACCAGCAGGAGGCGGGCCAGCACCTCCTTCAGGGCCACCCGCGACATGGGCTTCTCGAGCCACGGCACGCCGTGGAATTCGGGGGTGTCGGTGGCGGGCTTGAGGCCGGAATAGATCGCGAAGGGCACACCGCGCTTCCTCAGCTCCCGGGCGAGGTCCACGCTCGACCCGTCGGGGAGCATGACGTCGAGAACCGCGAGTTCCGGGGTGTCGGTCTCAAGCCAGGCGAGCGCTTGGGCGCGGCGCATGAACGGACCGATCACGTCGTAGCCGGCATCCTCCAGATAGGCCTCGAGGGACATTCCGATGAGCGCCTGATCCTCCACGATCAGGCAACGGGGGCGATACACCATTACGCAGGCCTTCTTTGATGTTGTTGTACGGCTCAGCCCCTCAACTCGCGGGGGTCGCCGCAGGTTTCACAGCACAGCTTGTCCGGCAACCCCGGTGGCGTTCCGGGGTCCTGGAGCCGGGCCCATAGCCGAGCTTGCCTTTCCAAGAAAGAACCCCGCCACGCTGGGTTAGCGGACGGGGCTTCAAGGGGAACGACGGCGCGGACGGGCCATCGCCCAAAAGCATGCTGCTCCAACGCTTGGACGGTGGAGCAGCATCTCCCTCTTAACGCAAGGGAAGAGGGTGGGCTTTAACCTGTAGCAACCTGCAGCGAGATCGCTTTCAGACATCACGGCCTGCGGTTAATTTAGAACGTGGCGCCGCCAAGCTGGGCTCCTGGGAGGAAGCCCTGTTAGCGCACGTTAATGCGCCCACGGCTCCCCGCCCCGATTGTGAAGCCATGAGACCGATGCTGGCGTCCTGGCGTCACGAAACCCGTTGCCCGGACCCGTTGGCATCGTACCCTCAAGCGTCCGTGGCGCGCCAGCCGAAGCTGACCCTGCTCAAAACCATGAGTTGCTTAATCCCATGACCATCCAGGAAAACAGCCCTCTCGCGCTGGACACGCTTCTGGCCGAGCAGCCCCCCCGGCCCGAGCCGGCGCTCGACCAGAACACCCAGGCGGCCCTCGGCGAACTCCTGCGCAGCATGTATGGGGATCTCCTGAAGCGCCCCGTGCCGGATCGCTTCCTCGACATCCTCAAGCGCCTCGACGAGACACCCCAGGAGGACCGCTCATGAGCGTCGAGCCGGACATTCGCGAGACGCTCTTCAAGGTCATTCCGCATCTACGCGCCTTCGCGATTTCGCTGACGGGCAGCCTCGATCATGCGGACGATCTCGTGCAGGAAACCCTGCTGCGGGCCTTGAGCAACCTGGACAAGTTCCAGCCAGGCACGAGCCTGCAGGCCTGGACCTTCACGATCCTGCGCAACCTGTTCCACACCGAGTACCGCAAGCGGCGGCGCGAGGTGGAGGACCCGGATGGCATCATGGCGGGCCGGCTCGCCTCCCTGCCCGAACAGGGCGGACGGCTCGATTTCGAGGATCTGCGCATCGCGCTTGCCAAGCTGCCGTCGCATCAGCGCGAGGCCCTGCTGCTCGTGGGGGCCGAAGGGCTCTCCTACGAGGAGGCCGCGCGGGTCTGCAACACGCATCTCGGCACGATCAAGAGCCGGGTGAACCGCGCCCGCTCGCGTCTCGCGGAATTGCTTCACCTCGACGACGTGGGGGAGATCGGTACCGACCGGACCGTTCGCGCGGCGCTTCAGAACAGCGTGATGTAGCCCTCGCGCTACGCGGCGACGTCGGAGGCGCTCGGGTCCGGAAGCGGCGCCGCGATGGTGCACACCACGCCTCCGGGCTCGAACCGCAAGGCTACCGTGCCCCCGAGATCGGAAGCGAGGCTCCGCTCGATGAGGCGCGAGCCGAAGCCGCGGCGGTTCGGCGGCGCCACCGCAGGCCCGCCCCGCTCCGTCCAGGTGAGCGCAAGATGACGATGATCATCCGCCGTCCAGGCTATCTCCACCTCGCCGGTTTCGTTGGACAGCGCGCCGTACTTCACCGCATTGGTGGCAAGCTCCTGCAGCGCCATGGCAAGGGCCAGAGCCATGCGGGGTAACAGCCGCAGATCCGGCCCCTGCACCACGAAGCGCTGGCCGAACGGCTCGATTGCGTGCGCCACGATCTCGCGCAGGTTTGCACCTTCCCAGCCCTCGCGGGTAAGCACGTCATGGGCCCGCGAGAGGGCGATGAGCCGCCCCTCGATGTCGCCCCGAGCCTGCGCCGGCGTTGCCGCGTTGCGCAACGACTGGTTTGCGATGGATTGCACCGTCGCGAGGGTGTTCTTCACCCGGTGGTTCAGCTCGTTGACGAGAAGTTGCTGACGCTCCTCCCAGCGCTTGCGCTCGGTGATGTCGAGGAGAACGCCCCGCGAGCGCAGCACGCGGCCGGCTTCGTCGCGCACATACTCGCCGCGCCCGTCGATCCAGCGGGGCGTGCCGTCCGGCATGAGCAGGCGCAATTCCATCTCGAACTGGCGCACGGAGGGATCGTTTGCCGCCGCGAACACCGCCTGGAGGTGTTCGCGATCCTCAGGGTGATAGCGCGCCCGCAGGTCCTCGACGGTGAGCGGGCGATCGGGCGGATAGCCGTAGATCTCGTTGAGGCGGGCCGAGGGCCGCACCTGTCCAGTCAGATGGTCCACGTCGAAGATCGCCATGGCGGCGGCGCCGAGCGCATCGCGCAAAACGGCTTCGCGCTCGCGCAAGGCCTCCTCCGAGGCCTTGCGGTCCGTCACGTCGAGGAGCACGCCCACGACACCCGCCGGCGTACCCTCGGGCGTCAGGCTGATTTCGGCGCGCAGCATGAGCCAGCGGAGCTCGCCGTCCGGCATCACGCTGCGATACTCGACCTCGAAGTAACGCTCGCCGCGGGCCATCGCGGCCTGGCCCGCGCCGCGGATCCGTTCGCCCTCGCCGGGATAATAGCGCGAGCGTGCCTCCTCGATGCTGAGAACGTGATCGGGCGGGAAGCCGAGCATCCGGTTGAGCTCGGGGGAGGTCTTCAGGGTTCCGGTGAGCCCGTCCCAGGCCCATACGGCCATGCGGCCCGCATCGAGGGCCAGGCGCAGACGCGTCTCGCTCTCGCGCAGCGCCGTTTCCGAGCGCTTGCGTTCCGTGATGTCGATCTCGACGCCGTCCCATACGCTCAACCCGTCGGGCAGCGGCCGGGGCGCGGAGCTGCGATGGAACCAGCGCACCTCGCCGGACGGCATCCGCATCGGAATCTCGATGCTGATCTCCTGCTTGGCGGTGTCGGCCTCCCGGCGAAGGGTCTCCAGGGCCGGCCGGAACTCGTCGAGGATCTGCCGGTCGAGCACGTCCGGGTCGGCCATGACGGCCTCGGCGCTGATCCCGTGCAGGCGCTCCACCGCCTGGCTCACGTAAGTGAAGCGCACCCGGCCGTCGGTCTCGCGGATCACCTGATAGACCATGCCGTTCGGGATGTTGTCGGCAATGGTGCGAAGGCGCGCCTCGCTTTCGCGGAGCGCCCGCTCGACCCGCTTGCGCTCGGTGATGTCGTAGGACGTGCCGATGAGCCGCACGGGCCTACCGCCCTCGAAGAAGCCCTGCCCCCGCCCGGCGATCCAGCGCTCCTCACCGGTGCCGAGATCGCAGATGCGGTGCTCCACGCGGAGCACGCCGGACCCGTTCGGATCGAGAGCGGCCGCGGCTGCGGCGAGCACCTCGTCGCGATCGTCCGGGTGAAGCACCTGCACGAAGGTCTCGTAGCTGACCGGTGCGTCGAGCGGCACGCCGAAGAGCGTTCGGCACCGGGCATCCCAGGAGAGTTCCTGGGTCTGCGGGTCGAAGTCCCAGGTGCCGAGTTGCGTCGCGTCGAGGGCCAAGCGCAGGCGGTTCTCGCTCCGGACGAGTTGCGCCTCGCGCTCCCTCTCGAGGGCCCGCTGTTCGGTGACGTCGCGGAACGAGATCGCCAGCCCGTCGCGAAGGGGGATTGCGATGCCGCGCAGATAGCGGCCCGGGTGAAGGCGGGACTCCGCCAAGAGTTCGCTGCGGGTGCGCGCCGCCATGGCGTTCCGCAGCATGGCCTCGTTGCTGCTGCCGGCCTGCGAGGGGATGAGATCCCAGTAGGTACGGCCGACCACCTGATCGAGCGTCATGCCGGCAAAGCGCAGGGCGATGCCATTTGCCGCCACGAGGCGCCAGTCGCGATCGACGGCGAAGAAGGCTTCGCCCAGCTGATCGCTGTAGGCGACGATGGCCTGGAGGTCTTCGATGCTGTCCAACAGGGGTGGGTCTCAGGAAAAGGCGGAGTGCGGACCCTGGGTGCATCTCACGTCTGCCGGTCCCTGTCACGCCCGCCCCAGCCGCTTCCCCGCGGTTCAAAGGCGCGGCTCAACCGCCCGTCCCGGCCGCTCCCTCCGGCGCGAGGACGGGGCTCAACCGCCGGCCTTGGCGTGGCTCCGCTCGCGATGAGCCGTGTAGAGGCCGCTTGCGATGATCACCGCCGCGCCGACAAAGCTCCAGCCGTCGGGCATGTGGCCAAACACCACGAATCCTAAGGCCGCGGACCAGACGAGCTGGCTGTAGAAGAACGGCGAGAGCAGGGAAGCGCTCGCATAGCGGTAGGCGAGGACGATGAGGATCTGCGCCACGGTCGCGGTGAGCCCCGTCAGCAGGCCGAGCCCGACCTCGCGCCAGCCCATGGTCGTCCACCCGAAGGGCAGGGTCAGGGTCGCGGAGGCGCACCCCACCAAGGCCGTGTAGGTGAGCGTCACGAGAGGGCTGTCGGCGCCGCTCGTCAACCGCGTGATCACGAGCGACGCGGCCCAGATCGCTGCCGCGGCCAGCGGGAGGAAGGCGGCCGGATGAAAGGCGTCGGAACCCGGGCGGACGATGATGAGCACGCCGACGAGGCCGACGATCACCGCCGCCCAGCGGCGCAAGCCCACCTTTTCGCCGAGGAACGGCACCGAAAGGGCGGTGACGAACAGGGGCGAGACGAAGGCCATGGCCGTCGTTTCGGCGAGCGGCAGAACACGGAGCGCTGCGATGAAGAGAATGGCGGACACCATCGCGCCCAACGCGCGGGCGACCTGAAGGCGGGGGTGGCTCGTGCGCCACGCCAGGGGTCCCTTCACGACGAGCACCGGCACCATCACGAGGGCGAACACCGCGAACCGGATCCAGGTGACCTGGTTCGCCGGCATGGTGTCCATGAGCGACTTGGCGGCCGCGTCGGAGCACGCGAAGAAGAGAACCGAGCCCAGAACGGCGAGGATGCCCCTCAGAGGGCGGTCCGTGGACCGGTCTGGAGCGGGCACTTGAGCCGGCACGGACGGGGAGGCAAGGCCGCGGGCGGTCGAAGAGGGCACGGATTCGTCTCGCAAGGAAGGAGCCACCCTAGCATTCGACCCCAACTGCGAGGCCCGCGAATCCGGTCGGTGCCCTATGCAGGAGAGCCGGACCTCGAAGCCGCGCGTCGGCCGGCGGGAATTGCGCCTAGCCCGTTCGATCGAGGTCGAGCTCGGTCACTTCGCAATTGGCGAGGCGCTGGCCGGTGAGATGGAAGAAGAACGTGCCATGGCCCACGACGGCAATGGTGCGCTCGGGCCGCTCCTTCAGCCATAGGCGGAAACCGTCGACCCGTTCCATCAGGGTTTCGTGCGACTCGTAGCAGATGCCGTGCTCGTCGGGGTAATCGTCCTGGTGCCACCAGATGTCCGGCAGATGATCCACGGTGAAGGCCGGGAATTCCGCGGCGAGGAGCGAGGGCGCGCGGCCGATGTCGCAGCTGCTGCCGCCATGCTCCCGGTGAAGGGACTCCACGAGGATCGCGGGCCGGGCGGGATGGTCCGCGAAGATGCCGGCCGTGGTCTGCAGCGCGCGCGTGAAGGGGGATGTCACCACGAGCTCGAAGGGGATGTCGTGCAGGCGCGCCCGCGCGGCCTCCACCTGGCGCAGGCCCTCCTCGGTGAGCCGCGCATCCGGATGGAGGGGGTCGATGCCGGTTTCCCGGAAGGCCACGTTGAAAGTCGATTCCCCGTGACGGATGCAGAACACGGCTTTGCGGGACATCTCACCTCTTCACCATCGACGGGATCGTCGCAGCTTCAGATCGCCAGCGCGCCGATTTCGTCAAGGGCGTCGAACATCAATGTGGGCTTCTGCGCCTTGAGCAGATCGGCCGTGGCATAACCCCACGTCACCGCCCCGGAGGCGGTCTTGGAGGCGACTGCGGCCTCCACGTCGCGGGCCTCGTCGCCGATGCAGAGGGTTTCGGACGAGGCGATGCGGCTGCGCTTGAGCACCTGCCGGACCTTCGCGGCCTTGCCGAACAGGGACGCCCCGCAGGCGTAGTGCGCGATCGGTGCCGCGTTGGCGGGACCGAGGATCCGCCGCACGTTCTCCTCGCTGTTGGAGCTCACGATCGCGAGGGTCACGCCGGCATCGGACAGGCGGCGCAGAACCCCGTCGACGCCGGGGAAAAGGGCGATGCGGTCGAGGTCGTCGGTCATGAGCCGGCGCATGTGGTTCGCGATGAAGGGCAGCTTCCAGCCCGGCACGCCGAGATAGCGCAGGATGGCGCGGTTATCGTGCCCGCGGAGCATCTCCATCTCGGCTTCGCTGATGGTGCGGAAGCGGTAGCGGCGCGCCACCCCGTTGAAGACGCCGCGCATCCAATCGCGGCTGTCCGCGAGCGTGCCGTCGAAATCGAAGATGATGAGGCGGTAGCGCATGGGAGCACAGAGTTCTTGTCGGCGGCCCGAGGATCCGCGCCGCGGGGGCCGCTGCCTAGCGAGGGCCCGCCGCCCGGTCAAGCTGGGCTCAGGGCTGCCCGCGCAGGGCCTCCTGCGGATTGAAGGGGGCGCCGCTCTCGAACTTGTCCGAGGGCGAGCAGGTCCGGCAGATCGAGCGGAACAGGAAGTCGTTGCGCCGCATGCGCGCCTCGAGCCGCTCCTGCCGGCGCCGGGCCTCGTCCTCGGGGTTCTCGACGCCGGAAGGATTGACGGTCACCTCCAGGGGGCGCGAACCGTCCCGCGCCGCGCCCGCCGGGGGCCTGGAGGCCTCCTGCGCCAAGCCCGCTCCCGGGAGAGCCACGAGAACCAGAACCACAACGAACCGCATTCCGCTCCTCGACCGCACGACCGAGGAGGGGTTATCTCGCGGCGGCAGCCCCCTTCAACGCCACGGGCCAAGACCGATCGCCGCACAAGGTCCCTGGCCCCTGCCGCCCAGGCGCGCTAGGCTTGGGGGCGAACGGAGAGCCACCATGATCCGCCTTCTCGTCCTCGCGGCCCTGATGGGCCTTGCCGCCCCCGCCTTTAGCACCGAGCGCCCCGACGAGACCGTCGTGGCCCAGGAGCGGCCGCAGCAGCAGGCGCCGCGGCGCGATTGCGAGAAGCGGCAGGAAGGCGTGAGCTAGGCCGGCTCGGCGTCGGCCGGGCGACAGCCGCAGGGAGGCGCGCGTTCGGCCGCTAGACCGGCTCGGCGTTGCGCTCGGCCATCATCTCCTTGAACGCCGGCCGTGCCTGGCAGGCTTCGAGCCAGGCCCGCACGGCCGGGAAATCGGCGAAGAGTTCCGGAGCCGGCTGCGCGTAGCGGAAAATCTCGGCGAGGTTGACGTCCGCCACGGTGAAGCGCCCGCCGACCACATGGCCCCCGCCTTCACGGAGCGCCGCCTCCAGCACGCCGAACGGACGCCGCAGGGTCGCGATGGCGTTCTCGACGATCGTCGGATCGCGCTCGGCCTCGGGCTTGGCCACCCGATGGTAGAGGATCTGCAACGTGTGGGGCTCGCATTCGGTCACCGCCCACAGCGCCCACATGGTCATGAGCCCGTCCTCGCGCAGGTCGCGCGGCGCGAGATCGCCGCCGTGCTTCTTGGCGAGGTAGAGATTGATGGCGAGCGACTCGTGCATCACGAGACCGTCGTCCTCGATGGAAGGAACGAGCCCGTTCGGGTTCACGGCGCGGAACGCGGGCGAGGCCGTATTGAGGGGCGCATCGGCGCCCGGATCGGCGAGGCGGTAGGCCTGGATCACCGGCACGTGCTCGAAGGGGATGCCGAGCTCTTTCGCGAGCCACACATTGCGCGACGCGCGGGAGCGCAGCACGCCGTAGATCTTCAGGGTCATGGAGAGTCCTCAAGCAGGAGCGGGAGATCGCGACGGCCGCGTCGGCAAGCCGTCGCATCGGGAGCGCAGAGCCGCCATAGCAGAAGACACCGGCCGGAACAGCGCCCCCTGGAGCGCTTTCAGCGACCTTCGATGAGCTTGCGCATGGTTTCGGCGAGTTCGGTTTTGCGGTATGGCTTCTTGAGGAGGGGTGTTGCGGGATCGGGCCGCCCGTGGTGCTCAAACACCTCCTCCGGGTAGCCGGACGTCAGCAGCACCTTCAGCTC
>JAESFT010000284.1_pt1 | contig 40974 bp, 44 predicted proteins | sample 9269451 | NCBI WGS metagenome assembly JAESFT01 (sample SAMN14502557, study PRJNA617106) | algae metagenome | isolation source: Scytonema hyalinum WJT4-NPBG1 and co-occurring heterotrophs from well... | place: USA: Mojave Desert, Joshua Tree National Park, California | collected 2006-05-25
AAGTCATCCGCTGGCTCGAAGAGGAGGGTGCCCCTTATGACTTTCATCAGTTCCGCAGCGGCTGGGGCGTGATTGGATTCAAGGACGAAGACGCAGCCAAGCACTTCGAGCTAACGTGGTCCGGGCATACAGGAGCGACGCGGGGTCGCGATCGCGATTGGAATCCGCATCCGCTCAGAAGCACCTTTGAGACCATCCAGGCCAATTGAGCCTTGGCACGTGCCGTCATCACAGTTCGATACGTGATGACTCTGTGACAATACAGATGCCTATGCTTCTTTTCATGCGAGTTCGCGGCTTGGTACTCAAGTCCGAGTGCCGTAAGACATCTCGACTTTGAACAAGAAGCAGGAGCGCCGCTGGATCGCAAGGGCGCTCCCGCCGTGATGTCTCAGCACGTCAACGAGCCGTCTCGTGACGTCGGGAGGTCACGGGCCAGAAGGATAGGCCCCGCATCCTTAGAGCAGGAACCAGTTTGCGTTCGCACGCAGTTGCTCGATGTGAATAACGGCTTCTGCATCTGTGTCCGCGTCCGTGTTCAGGCTAACGAATGTGTCGCCCGCGCTAACGGTGTATCTGAGCTGACCTGCCGCCGTGAACGCGTCCGTGCCGATAAAGGTGAAGGCCTGATTTCCCGACTGGCCTTCATTGGCATCGATCCTCCTTAGATCGAGGCGATCGCCACTGGCAAACGCGAAATCACCGATATAGTCTGCGTCGGCCTCGGTGGTGCCGGTATCCGTAGTATCTTGAAGGACAAACCGGTCCGCTCCCAAGCCTCCCCAAAGTGCATCGGCGCCAGCTCCCCCGCTCAGGTAATCATCGCCCCGATCACCGAACAGGACATCCACTCCGGCATTGCCGTAAAGCTCGTCGTTCCCGAGGTCCCCATCCACCAGATCGTCCCCATCGCCGCCGCTGACCGTGTCGTTGTCGTCGCCGCCAGCAACGAAATCATCACCATTTTCTCCGCGCACACGGTCTCGCCCGCTTTCGCCGACGAGGAAGTCATTGCCGTCGCCGCCGAAGAGTTGGTCGTTGCCTGGATTGCCAGCTGCGTAATCGTCTCCCAGACCGCCGAATATCGTGTCGTTGCCGAACTCACCAATCAGCTGATCGCTGCCGTCGTCGCCGAAGATCCGATCTCGACCGTCGCCACCGGCGATGAAGTCGATCCCATTTCCGCCACTGAGAAGATCGTTCCCGTCCTGCCCATCGATGCGGTCGAAGTCATCGCCGCCGAAGATATTGTCCCGTCCTAAAAGGCCGAGCAGGATGTCATTGCCCGCCAATCCATTGATCGTGTCGGAGTTGCTGGTTCCGCCGATCCTGTCGTTTCCTGCCGTTCCGTTGTAGATAGCCATTGGTTATGGTCCTGCTATGAGGGTTGTTGCGAATACACATGGCAAACAAGAAAACGACGAGTAAAGTCGAGCTTGTGCAAGGTTAAGGTTCTATGGGTGACGATCAGGCCACTCCAGGCGTAGGCTCGTTCTTTATCGTTTCCATCGCCTATGAATTTTTTGCGTAATCCTTTGTTCCTAATCAAAAGGTATTATCGCGGTGCAATATGAAGATTAGAAACGCGGAGTTGTCTCCGCTGCTCCCGCTGATGTGAACACGGGAGGAGTTCGGCGATCGCACCAAACTTCTTCTGGACCTGTAATGAGATCGATTGATCCCGTGACGGAGGGATCCGCACCCGCATGCAATGATCCAACCCACCTCTACAATGATCAGCATCATTGAGCTTCGTCCGAGACTGCACGATCAACATCCTGTCTGCGATGATGCACCGTTTCAATTGAACTTGAGGTGATGACACGGCTACCGGCTTGATGGATCGGCCTCCCGTGCCACACTGTCACTGTCGCGGTCTTCTCTCGTTTGCTTCTGCCGCCGCAAGCTTGAACCGGCTCAAACGGATGCGAGAGGGCCGCTAGGCCTTCATGATGCGAATGCAAGCAAGGCTGAATGGGATCAGATCTGCACAACAGCGATCAAAAGAAGAGCGCCCGTCGTCTCAAGGGGCGCTCCAAGTGCCGGCCCGTAGGGGCAAGTCAAGGCCGGTTGTCTTTGTTTAGCGATCCCACATCCAATCGTCTGTCGGGTAAGTGACAGTTCTCGAAAAAATCGATCGGTTGGAAAACTCTGCTTCTGTCAGGCTTGGTCATACCGACGCAAGTGTGAAACTAGAGGCGTATCTTCGATTTCGCCATCACGGTGACGGGCTCGGGAGAGAACGCATGCGTTACGATGCCGAACGCTATTCCGATCGCCGCACCAAGGACGATTACAAGCCTGAATTCACGCCAGTTGGTTCCGGCTCGGTTAATGTGCCTCGTTGCCATTCACGCATCTCGTATACTCGCTTCGAACAAGTAGCGTGCCGCAACGGTATTGCCTATCGCTCGAAGGAGGTAGTGCTGCGATCGCTTCTTCAGTGGTGACATCATGAATTGGACCGCCTTACGGCTGGCACGATTCGCTAACCCCGACGGGGAAGGAGCTTCGCAATATCAGGACACGAGCCTGGTGGCCGATCCCAGGACGATGGCGATCGGCCAATCACGACGTGCACGTGCCGCAATCATCGGTAGCCATCGAACCTGTGATGCTGCAGATCCCAAATCGATCTTCGATATCGGCGGGCGCTCGTGGAGGAAACTGCAACACGATCTTGCCGATGCACGGCTTCAGATCGGAATTCCTCAATGATTTGAAATGGCTGGGGGACCTGGATTCGAACCAAGACTAACGGAGTCAGAGTCCGCTGTTCTACCATTAAACTATCCCCCAACGAAGCCATTGAAATCCTGCGCCTTTTCCGAAGCGTCTTTCAGCTTGTCAGGCAGGATTTGAAGCCGGCGTCGCGGTTGGCGCTGAGATAGGGGGCTTTTGGCGCCTCGTCAAGCCTTGAAATCGGGCCGGATCGGAACCCGGTCTATCCGTCCAGAGCGCCGCCGTCCGGGAGCGTGTCCGTCCCGGGGCCGGACCGAAGGCGGGCCTCATCCTCGGCCGCCTCTGCGTCGGCGGCGATCCGCTCGTAGCGGTCGAGGGCGCCCTGAAGGATGTAGGCGGCCGCCATCTTGTCGACGGCATCGGCCCGCTTGGCCCGGGAGGCATCCGCGTCGAGGAGGGTCCGAGTCACCACCATGGTGGACATGCGCTCGTCCCAGAACAGCACCGGCAGGGGCAGGAGCGGCTTCATGTTGCGCACGAAGGCGCGGGTCGCCTGGGAGCGCGGCCCCTCCGTGCCGTCCATGTTGAGCGGCAGGCCGAAGACTAGGCCGCCGACCTCGTAGCGCGCGGCGAGATCCTTGATACGGCCGACGTCGGGCGTGAACTTCACCCGCTTGATCGTCTCGAGCGGGGTTGCGATCCGCCGCTCCACGTCCGACAGGGCAAGGCCGATGGTCTTGGTCCCGAGATCGAGGCCCATGAGGCGCGCCCGCGGTGCCAGGCCGTCGATAAAGGCGACCAGTTCGTCGTCTCGTGAGATCATGGGCCGTCTCCTCGTCGCGCCTGCCGGGTCCCAGCCAGTATAGGGGAAGTCGCCCGGCGTCGAGATCAGGCTGCCCGGCTGGCTCGATCGGGCGATGTCGGGCCCGGGCTAGCGGCGTCCGCGAGCGACGGCAGAGCCTCGCCCGAACGCGCGAACAGGTGACAGAACTCCCGGACCAGATCGAGGCCGATGGTCGAGCCGGCCTCATGTCGCGCATCGCCCGGTTCGCGAACGGTCAGACGGCGGCCCTGACCCACATCCACGTAGAGAAGATGATTCTCGCCCAGTTCCTCCACCAATTCGACCCGGCCGGTCAGGGCCCCTTGAGCGCTCACACGCACATGATCGGGTCTGACCCCGAGGGTCACCGCCTCGCCTGGCTGGACGCTGTCCGGCACGGCAGGAACGGACAGGGTGCCGCCACTGGGCAGGTTGACCAGCACCTCGTTCGGCCCGACGCCGGCGACCTGGCATTCGATGAAATTCATCTGCGGCGAGCCGATGAAGCCGGCGACGAACAGGTTGGCCGGGCGATGATAGAGCTCAAGCGGCGTGCCGACCTGCTCGATCCGCCCTGCATTGAGCACCACGATCCGGTCGGCGAGCGTCATCGCCTCCACCTGGTCGTGCGTCACGTAGATCATGGTCGCTCGGGTATCTGTGTGGAGCTTGGCGATTTCGATGCGGGTCTGCACGCGAAGCGCCGCATCGAGGTTCGAGAGCGGTTCGTCGAAAAGGAAGACCTTCGGGTCCCGCACGATGGCGCGGCCGATGGCGACGCGCTGGCGCTGCCCGCCGGAGAGCTGCCTCGGCTTGCGGTCGAGAAGGGCGTCGATCTGCAGCATGCGTGCGGCCTCGCGCACCTTGCGATCGATCTCCGCCTTCGAGGACTTTGCCAGCTCCAGGCCGAAGGCCATGTTGTCGTAGACGTTCATGTGCGGATAGAGCGCGTAGGACTGGAACACCATGGCAATCCCACGCTTGGCGGGAACAAGGTCATTCACGCGCTCGCCGTCGATGAAGAGCTCGCCCGCCGTGATGTCCTCGAGGCCCGCGATGAGCCGCAGCAGGGTCGACTTCCCGCAGCCGGACGGGCCGACGAAGACCACGAACTCCCCGTCGCGGATGTCGAGGTCGACCCCATGAATGACCTTCATCCGACCGAAGGATTTCTGCACGTTCTTGAGGACGACATCAGCCATTGCACAGCATTCCTTGAACTAGCCCTTCACGGCACCGGCCGTAAGCCCCGCCACGATCTTGCGCTGGAACACGAGCACCAGGGCGATAATTGGAATCGTCACGATGACGGAACCGGCCATGATCGTGCCCCAGGGCAGCTCATAGGCGGTCGAGCCGCTCATGAGGGCGATGGCTGGAGGCACAGTGCGGCGCTCGTTGGTGAGCGTGAAGGTGAGGGCGAAGAGAAACTCGTTCCACGACACGATGAAGGCGAGAAGCCCGGTCGTCACGGCGGCAGGCGCCATGAGCGGCAGGAAGACGCGCCGCACCACGATCCAGGGTGTCGCGCCGTCCACGAAGGCCGCCTCCTCGATCTCCTTCGGCAGCTCCCGCATGAAGGTGGTAAGCACCCAGATCGTGAACGGCAGGGTGAGCATGAGATTGGCGAGGATGAGGCCCGGCAGGGTATTGTAGAGTCCGAAGCTGCGGATCAGCTCGAACATGCCGGCGAGCACCGCCACCTGCGGAAACATGGACACCGCCAGGATCGTCATGAGCAGGAGCGAGCGGCCGCGGAAGGCGATGCGCCCGAAGGCGTAAGCCGCCGTGATCCCCAATCCCAGCGACAGAGCCACCACCGAGCCTGACACAACGACCGAGTTCAGGATGTTCCGGCCGAAGGGCTGGCGTTCGAACACGGCGACGTAGTTCGAAAGATCGAGGTGTTCCGGAAGGTAGGCCACCGAGAACAATTCCGTGCCCGAGCGGAAGGACGAGACGATCGCGTAATAGAACGGAAACAGCGCGAAGAACGCGATGACGATCACGAGCAGCCAGAAGCCGGTCCGGGCGAGAAGCCTCATCGCGGATCCTCCCCGAGCCGCACGCGCCCGGCCGCGAGCGTGATCACCACGACAAGCGCAATGATGAGGAAGATCAGCGTCGATGCGGCGGAGCCGAGGCCCACCTCCTGAAAATCGACGAGTTGCTGTCGCGCATAGACGGACATGGAGGCCGTGTCCTTCGAGTTCGATGTCAGGACATAGATGAGATCGAAGACCCGTAGCGCATCGAGGGAGCGGAAGATCACCGCAACCAACAGCGCCGGCTTGATGAGCGGCAGGGTCACGCGGAAGAAGACCCGGACCGGCGATACGCCGTCCACCTTCGCGGCCTCGTAGATGTCCTGGGGCAGCATCTGAAGGGCTGCCAGGATGAGAAGGGCCATGAAGGACGTGTGCTTCCAGACATCCACCATGACGGCGGACCACAACGCCGTGTCGGCGTTGGCCGTCCAGGTGACGGGGGCGGCAATCAGGCCGACGCGCAGCAGAAGGTCGTTGATGACGCCGAACTGGTCGTGCAGCATCCAGTTCCACATCTTGGCGGAGACGATGGTGGGGATCGCCCAGGGGATGAGGATGACGGCCCGCATGAGGCCGCGGCCCGGGAACGCGGCGTTGAGGATCAGCGCCACGACGATGCCAAGCACGGTTTCGAGGGAGACCGAGACGACGGTGAACCACAGGGTGTTCCAGACGGATCGCCACCAGTCCGGTTCGGTCAGGATCCCGAACCACTCGTCGTCGTATCGGGCGAGATAGTTCTCAAGGCCGATGAACTCGTAGTCGCTCAGGTTATTCAAGTCGGCATCGGTGAAGCTGAACCAGATCGTCCGCGCCAGCGGCCAGCCCGCGATGAGCGCGACGACGATCAGGCTCGGCGCGATGAACAGCCACGCCGCCCTGATGCGAGCGCGCGTCAGCGACGAGCGGCGCCCTTGCACCTGTTTCTCAACAGGAACGCCGGCGACGGCACCGCTCATGCTCATTGCCAGCCGTTGCGCTTGATCCGCTTCAGGTCACGATCGAGGCGTCCCAGCGCCTGTGCGGGCTCCGCGCGCTTGGACAGAACCAGGTGCACCGCGTTGAAGAACTCGGTTGAGACCTTGTTGTAGTTCTGGCCCGTCACCGTGGCGGGACGTGCGACCGCATTGCTGAACACGTCCACCAGATCGCCGATGAATGGATTGGCTCTGGCGATATCTGCATCGCTGTAGAGCGACACGATAGTCGGATTGAAGGAGCCCTCGACGGCACGGCGCTTCTGCTCGGCCTCGCTCGTCAGATACATCACGAGGTCGGTCGCGGCTTCCGCGTTCTTGGAATATTTGGAGACGGCGAGAAGCTGGCCTCCGAGGGTGCCTGCATGCCGCCCGTCCGCGCCGCCCTTCGGCAGGGGCGCGATGCCGACCTTGTCCTTGATGGCGCTGTCGCCGCCCTGCGCCAGCGCCCATGCATAGGGCCAGTTGCGCATGAAGGCTGCGTTGCCGGCCTGGAAGACGCCGCGCGCTTCCTCTTCCGTGTAGTTGAGCACGCCTTCGGGCGTGATCGTGCCGACCCAGCCGGCGGCCGTCTTCAGGGCTTCGACGGCCTTCGGATTCTCGATGGTCACCTCGCCCTTCTCGTCGACGATGGTGCCGCCGTTGTGCGAGGCGATCCATTCGAGCGCGTTGGTGGTCAGTCCCTCATAGGCGCGGCCCTGCCAGGTATAGCCCCAGAAGTCGCTGCGGCCGTCCTTGCGCTCGCCCTCCTGGATGAGACGCGCGGTCTCGGTGAGATCGGCCCAGGTCTGCGGCACGGGCCGCTTGTACTTGTCCAGAAGATCCTTGCGGTAATAGAGCAGCCCCGCATCGGCGAACCACGGCACGGCCATCAGCCTGCCCTCGACGCGGCTGGTCTCGACCATGGCGGGAAGATGGTCGCCGATCGTGCCCTGCGCCCTGGAGGTCAGGTCGAGCAGGTGGTTGCCCAGCGTGCCGGTCCAGACCACATCGATCTGGAACACGTCGATGTCCCCGGCGCCGGCGGCGAGAAGCTGCTGGAAGAGGGCGAGGCGCTCGGTGGCGGAGTTCGGCGTCGAGACGATCTTGACCGTATTGCCGGTCCTCTTTGCCCAGGCGTCGACACCCTGCTTGCAGATTTCGTATTCCTTGCCGAGGGCGCTGCACGAGATGGAGATCTCGACGGCCCAGGCGCTGGCGGATGCGAGGAGCCCGGCGGCTGCGGCGATGCTGGCGATGAGGCGGGACATGGCTATCCTCCTGCAGGCTTGATGTTTATTGCTTAGCTTCTTAAAGCCTCACCTGTCGTTTTGTTCCTGTCGGACGTGGTCAGGGGCCAAGGCCGCCCCATCTCATCTTGCCGAAAACGAGGGCATATCCATGAAAATCACCTGGTTCGGTCATTCCGCCTTCCGGCTCGACTTCGCCGACAAGGCCGTGCTCATCGATCCGTTCTTCACCGGCAATCCGGCCTTCGAGGGCGACAGGGCCAAGTTCGCCGAGGGGATCTCTCACATCCTGCTCACCCACGGCCATGGCGATCACGTGGGCGACACCGCAGATATCGCGAAGGCGACGGGCGCCAAGGTCGTGACGAATTTCGAGCTCTGCATGTATCTCGCCAAGCAGGGCGTCGAGAACGTCGATCCCATGAATACCGGCGGCACGACGGATCAGGACGGCTTCACCGTCACGCTGGTGCGGGCCGACCATTCCTCCGGCCTCGTCGAGATGGACGTGAACTTCCCGCTGGGCAGCGCCAACGGCATCGTCGTGAAGGCGCCGGGCGAGCCCACGATCTACCACATGGGCGACACGGACATCTTCGGCGACATGGCCCTGATCGCCGAGATCCATCGGCCCGACGTGGTGATCGTGCCCATCGGAGACCGCTTCACCATGGGTCCCGAGGTCGCGGCGCTCGCGGTCGAGCGGTATTTCAGCGGCGCCAAGGCTGCCATCCCGTGCCACTACGCCTCCTTCCCGCCGCTCGTCCCCAACGCCGACCGCTTCGTCGCGGCTCTCGACGGCAAGGGCGTCCAGGTCGTGGTGCCGCACAAGACCGTGGGCGTGACGGTTTGAAGGCTATCTCCCCGTCATCACCGGCCTTGTGCCGGTGATCCCGATGGGTCGAAGCGCTGAGCCTCACCGGATCGGGATGGCCGGCACAAGGCCGGCCATGACATGGGAGGGGCATCCCCTGCGAGTCGAAAGCTAGAGGAGCCCTTCCCCGCACATCCAGCGTTGCCCCGCGAGGCGGGCGGGTGCTATAGGCCGCCCAGCAGATTTCCAAGGGGTATGACCATTCATGTCGGTCGATGAGAAAACGGTCCGCCGCATCGCCCATCTGGCGCGCATTGCCGTGACGGATGCGGAGGTGCCTCATCTCCAGGGCGAGCTCAACGCGATTCTCTCCTTCGTCGAGCAGCTCAACGAGGTGGACGTGGAGGGCGTCGAGCCCATGACCTCCGTGACGCCCATGGTCATGAAGAAGCGCCAGGACGGCGTGACCGATGGCGGCTATCCGGACAAGATCGTCCAGAACGCCCCCGCCACGGAGGACAACTTCTTCCTGGTGTAGAAGGCGGTCCGCCTTCTAATCGACCATCCCCGGGCAAGCGCCGTGCGACCCGGGGATCTCCTGCAGAATAAAGCGCCCTCTCGGCGCCGAATATGAGATCCAGTCCCGTGACCGACCTGACCCATCTCACGATTGCCGAAGCCCGCGACGGCCTGAAGGCCAAGACCTTCTCGGCCACCGAACTCGCGCAGGCCCATCTCGCCGCCATGGAGAAGGCGAGGGCGCTCAACGCCTATCTGGTCGAGACGCCCGAGAAGGCGCTCGCCATGGCCAAGGCGTCGGACGAGAGGATCGCCCGGGGCGAGGGTGGGGCGCTCGAGGGCATTCCGCTCGGCATCAAGGACCTGTTCTGCACCGAGGGCGTGACCACCACGGCCGGCTCGAAGATCCTCGGCAATTTCACTCCGCCCTACGAATCCACCGTCACCCGGAACCTCTGGAACGACGGCGCCGTGATGCTCGGCAAGCTCAACCTGGACGAGTTCGCCATGGGTTCCTCCAACGAGACCAGCGCCTTCGGGCCTGTGGTGTCGCCCTGGCGGCGCGAGGGCTCGAATGTGAGCGCGGGTGCATCCGGGACCATCGAGGGCACCCACCTGGTGCCCGGCGGCTCCTCGGGCGGGTCGGCGGCGGCGGTTGCCGCGCATCTCTGCCTCGGCGCCACTGCGACCGATACGGGCGGCTCGATCCGCCAGCCGGCGGCCTTCACGGGCACCGTCGGCATCAAGCCGACCTATGGTCGCGTCTCCCGCTGGGGCACGGTGGCTTTCGCCTCGTCTCTCGACCAGGCCGGCCCCATCACCCGCACCGTTCGGGACTCGGCCATCATGCTGCGCTCCATGGCGAGCCCCGATCCGAAGGACACCACCTGCGTCGACCTTCCGGTGCCGGATTTCGAGGCCGCAATCTCCCGGGGCGTGAAGGGCCTCAAGATCGGCATTCCGAAGGAGTACCGGGTCGACGGCATGTCGCCCGAGATCGAGCAGCTCTGGCATCAGGGCGCCGAATGGCTGCGCGCCGCCGGGGCCGAGATTGTCGAGGTGTCGCTGCCGCATACGAAATACGCGCTGCCGGCCTATTACATCGTGGCCCCGGCCGAGGCCTCCTCGAATCTCGCCCGCTATGACGGCGTGCGCTACGGCCTGCGCGAGAACGGCCGGGACATCGTCGATCTCTACGAGAAGACCCGCGCGGCCGGCTTCGGTCGCGAGGTCAAGCGCCGTATCATGATCGGCACCTATGTGCTCTCGGCGGGCTATTACGATGCCTATTACGTCCGCGCCCAGAAGCTGCGCACCCTGATCAAGCGCGACTTCGAGGAGGTCTATGCCCAGGGCGTCCACGCGATCCTCACGCCGGCCACCCCGTCCTCTGCCTTCGGCATCGGCGAGAAGGGCTCGGGTGATCCGGTCGAGATGTACCTCAACGACATCTTTACCGTGACGGTGAACATGGCGGGCCTGCCGGGCATCGCCGTGCCGGCCGGGCTCGACGCCCAGGGCCTGCCGCTGGGCCTCCAGCTCATCGGCCGCGCCTTCGACGAGGAGACCCTCTTCGCCGCCGGTCAGGTGATCGAGGATTCCGCCGGCCGCATCAGGCTGCCCGAAGCCTGGTGGGCGTGACGACGTGCACCCCACCGTTCCCGTCGTCCATCTCTGGGACTGGCTGCCCGCCGCCTTCGATCCGGTCCTGATCCTCGTCGCCGTCTGGCTCGGCTGGAAGGCCGACCAGTTCGGCAAGGTGCTGATCATCGGCATGGCGGCGCTTGCCGTGTCGGCCCTCGTCTCCTGGGCGATCAGCAGCCTCGGCCTGCCCTGGATCGCTCCGGTGCGTTCGGACGGGCTGACCCTGTTCCCGGTTCGCTTCGTGGCCGCCATGCTCTGGGCGAGCGCTGCCTTTGCGGCCCGGCGGGTGGCGAGGCGCTAGCCGCCTCAGCTTCGGCGCAGCGACAGTACGATCGGCGCCGAAGCGTCAAAGGACGACTTTCTTCCTGTGTCGTGTCAGGGTCGTGCCGCTTCCCATCGCATTGCACGGACCTTCATTCATGGCCACTAGCCCCCTCAAGCCGAACCATGCCGGCGAGCTTGCGCTCCTGCTCGTGCTCGCGACGCTTTGGGCCTCGTCCTACACCTTCATCAAGATCGGCATCGACACGATCCCGCCCGTTACCCTGATCGCCGCCCGCACGCTGATCGCGGGAGGGATCCTCCTGCTTGTCATGCGCTGGCGCGGGATCCGCCTGCCGCGGGATCGGGCAAGCTGGCGGAACTTCGCCGTTCAGGCCTGCCTCAACAGCGCCATCCCCTTCACGCTGATCGCCTGGGCGGAGAAATCCATCGACGCAGGGCTCGCCGTCATCCTGAACTCGATGACGCCGGTCTTCACGTTCCTGATCACCTGGCTCTGGTCCCGGCACGAGGCGACGTCGTTTCGTAAGTTCGCCGGCGTCGTCCTCGGCCTAACGGGAACATGCATCATCGTCGGAGGACAGGCCTTCACCCATGTGGGCCAGGAGCTGGCCGCGCAGCTCGCCGTCGTGCTGGCCACGATCTGCTATGCGGGAGCCGCCATCTTCGGCCGGAACTTCAAGAATCTGGATCCGATGGCGCCGGCGGCCGGCTCGCTCCTGTCCGGAGCGATGATCCTGCTGCCCTTGAGCCTCGTCGTCGACCGGCCCTGGACCTTGGCACCCTCAGGGGCCTCGATCATGGCGCTGGTCGGCCTGGCCGTGTTCTCGACCGCAATGGCCTTCGTTATCTATTTCCGCCTGATCCGGACCCTCGGATCGGTCGGCACGACCGCCCAGGCCTATCTGCGGGCACCCCTCGGCATCGCCATCGGGGCCTATTATCTGGGCGAGAGCCTCAGCGAGGCGGCCTGGATCGGGCTTCTCTGCATCCTGGCGGGCGTGGCCTTCATGACCTTGCCCGAGAGGAGGAAGGCCGTCGTTCAGGCCGCTTGAGGTCGGGACGTCAGGTCTCGGCCAATCCTGCCCCAGCCCCGGCCGGATTTCCGAGCGCCGTGGCAATCTCCGCGAGCGTTGCCTTCTCGGCGTCGCTGACCGCCACACCGCCGAACCCGAGAAATCCGCCTTCCTTGCCGGCTTCCGCCGATTTCTGCGCGACGCTCCACAGCCAGGCCTTGAAGGCGGCTGCCTCGTCGGGGGCCTTCGCGTCGAGCAAGCCCGAGACCGCATGGAGCTCCTCGATGGCCTTGCGCTTGACGTCGGCGAACTGGCTGCCCTTGAACTGCGCCTGGAAGGATTCCCGGACAGCATTCCGCGTCTCGGTGTTGGCGATGTCGTCGGCGACTGCCTTCACGAGCGGCGTGGCCTGCGCATCCTGCTTCGCTTCCAGGAGCGCCCAGCCGCTCGACATGGATTCCTGCAGGAGGCTCCAGAGCCCGCCCGGATCGGCGGCCGTGATCGCCATGCTGGCCACGACAGGGCTCGCGACGAGGCGGGACCATTCCTCAGGGGTGAAGCCGGATTTGCTCGCCATCTCGCTGCTCCTGGTCGGTGAGTGGATTTCTCCAAGCGTAACCGCTCCTTCGCCCGGTTGGTTCCTCGCAGGAGCAGGGCAGGGCCGTCCAAGAAAAATGGGCCTGCCCCGAAGGTCAGACCCATTCTGCGCAGTGTTGACGCGAGACGCGGTGTTACTGCGGGTTGGCCGGAGCCGACGGAGCGGCCGGAGCCGGGGTGGCCGGCGAGGTCGGGGTCGCCGGAGCGGTCGAGGAACCGCCGGTCGCGCCGGAACCAGTGCTCGGCGAAGAGCTTTCAGTCTGGGTGCCGGTGCTGCCGGTGGTGCTCGGCTCGTTGCTGCCGCCATCATAGAAGAGGAAGGCCAGCAGGCCCAGCGCGACAACAAGACCACCGATCACGTAAGCAAGAGTGTTCGAGCCGCGGCTCGAGTTATCGTAGACGTTGGTCTCGCGATTGTAGACGTTCGGTTCGCGATCCATGGGATCCATAGCCATTTTGAAACTCCTTGACCGTTTTACCTCCCGAACAACGCGTCATGTCGGATAGGGTTTCACGGGAGCGTGGCAATTATTTTCGAAATCTGTGCATAAATTTTCTCTAATCTTAACGTTAGGTTAAGCAATCTGAACGCCGGTTCATCTTGAAAGGGGTTGACCCGTTTGAGGCTCGCCCGTACTCCGGGCAGAGCATCGCGCGGAAAGGTGGACCCGGTTTTCCGCGCCGAGCGATGCCCTCATTTATGGAGGAAGCATCGGAGGGTTCCAAAAGTGCAAATTCACTTTTGGGTCCGGTGCTTTGGCACACGCGAGAGATTAAAGGCGCAAGGTTCATGAACGCTCCGGTCAACCCTAAGAAGCTCATCAAAGGCGCGACAGGCGATTGGGAGATCGTCATCGGCATGGAGATCCATGCCCAGGTGACGAGCCAGGCCAAGCTGTTCTCCGGCGCCTCGACGGCCTTCGGCGGCGATCCGAACAGCCACGTTTCCCTCGTGGACGCGGCCATGCCCGGCATGCTGCCCGTGATCAACGAGGAATGCGTGCGCCAGGCGATCCGAACGGGCCTTGGCCTCAAGGCCGAAATCAACTTGCGCAGCACCTTCGACCGCAAGAACTACTTCTATCCGGACCTGCCGCAGGGCTATCAGATCAGCCAGTACAAGAGCCCCATCGTGGGCGAGGGCGAGGTGATCGTGGACGTGCCGGAGACCGGCGAGACCATCACTGTGCGCATCGAGCGCCTGCATTTGGAGCAGGATGCCGGCAAGTCGATCCACGACCTGCACCCGACCTTGAGCTTCGTCGACCTCAACCGGTCGGGCGTGGCCCTGATGGAGATCGTCTCGAAGCCGGACCTGCGCTCGGCCGACGAGGCGCGCGCCTACGTGACCAAGCTGCGCACGATCCTGCGCTATCTGGGCACCTGCGACGGCGACATGGAGAAGGGCAACCTCCGCGCCGACGTGAACGTGTCCGTCCGCCGCCCGGGCGAGGAATTCGGCACGCGCTGCGAGATCAAGAACGTCAACTCCATCCGCTTCATTGGCCAGGCCATCGAGGTCGAGGCCCGGCGCCAGATCGCGATTCTTGAGGATGGCGGCGTGATCGAGCAGGAGACGCGCCTCTACGACCCGGGCCGGGGCGAGACGCGCTCCATGCGCTCCAAGGAAGAGGCGCACGACTACCGCTACTTCCCCGATCCGGACCTGCTGCCGCTCGAGTTCGACCAGGCCTATGTGGACGATCTCGCCCAGCACCTGCCGGAACTGCCGGACGAGAAGAAGGCCCGCTTCATGGCCGATTACGGCCTGCCGTCCTACGATGCCGGCGTGCTCGTGGCCGAGCGCGCCTCGGCCGATTTCTACGAAGAGGTGGCGAAGGGCCGCGACGGCAAGGCCGCGGCGAACTGGGTGATCAACGAGCTCTTCGGCCGCCTCAACAAGGAAGGCAAGGACATCACGGAATCGCCGGTCTCGGCCGCCCAGCTCGGCGCCATCATCGAGCTCATCGGCGAGAACGTGATCTCCGGCAAGATCGCCAAGGACCTGTTCGAGATCGTCTTCACGGAAGGCGGCGACCCGCGCGAGATCGTGGAAAAGCGCGGCATGAAGCAGGTGACCGACACCGGCGCCATCGAGAAGGCCGTGGACGAGATCATCGCGGCCAACCCGGACAAGGTGGAGCAGGCGAAGGCGAAGCCGACCCTGCTCGGCTGGTTCGTGGGCCAGACCATGAAGGCCACCGGCGGCAAGGCCAACCCGCAGGCCCTCAACGAGATCCTGAAGCAGAAGCTCGGGATCGAGTAGGGCCATTCGGCCGATCCCGGCGGATCAAGTCCGCCGGGCCTTTTGCAAGGCGCTCTCCGTGACCTCGCAGCCCAATCCCTTCGCTCCGCACTGGCTGATCCGCGACATCGTGATCAGCGCCCATAAGTCGGCTGTGGGGCCGGGCGGGCTGCTCTTCATCGGCGACTCCATCGTCGAGGGGTTCTACTGGAACCGCATCGGCCCGCTGCCCGTGCTCAATGCGGGTTTTTCCGGCATCTGGACCGAGGCCCTGGAACCGCGGGTGCCGCTGCTTCTCAATTCGGCGGAACCGAGCATTGCGGTGCTGCTCGTCGGCACGAACGATGCCAAGAAGGACTGCACCGAGAGTGCCCTCGATGACGTTGCAGTGCATTTCGAGCGGATTGTCGGGCATTTCGGCGACGCGCGGGTTCCCGTCGTGGTGCTGACCCCGCCGCCCATCGAGCCAGCCAGGCGCCTGACGGGCTTCTATTCTCCCGACGCCGTGGCGTCGTTGAGCCGCCGCATCCTGCAGATCGCCGAGGGTCGTGCGGCCGGCATCGTCGACCTGCAGAAAGCGTTCGCAGACGAGACCGGCGCGGCGAGGGAAGGGATGACGACCGACGGCATCCACCTGTCGGCGCAGGCTTATCGCCTGCTGCGTGACATGCTCGAAACGACGATCACTACAATAACGAAAGAGAGGGGCCATGACGGAAGCAGTCAGAACACTTGAAGGTCAGCCGATCATTCGGCCCGTCGTCGATGCGGACGCGCAGGATCTCTTCGGGCTCCTGTCGCTGTGCTACGCGGAATATCCGGGCTGCTTCGTCGACCCGCACGACGATCTGCCCGACCTGCGGACGCCCGGCTCATGTTATGCCGAGACCAACGGCGCGTTCTGGGCCGTGGAGGACGAGCGCGGACGGGTTTGCGCCTGCGTGGCTGTGGATTTTCCCGAGAAGGGCACGGCGGAGCTGCACCGGCTCTATGTGCGCTCCGACCGGCGCGGGCAGGGGCTCGGCGCCCTGCTCGTGCGCCAAGCCGAGGGTCATGCCCGCGCCAAGGGCGCGGAGCGGATGGTCCTGTGGTCGGACACGCGCTTCACGACGGCGCACGGGCTCTACAAGCGATGGGGCTACACGCAGGCGGACGGGCAGCGTCAGCTCACCGATATATCCAAGTCGGCGGAATATCGGTTCGAGAAAGGACTTTAGGATTTCAGTCTGGCAAAACCACCGAAGATCGGGTATTCTGATTTAGCGGCTGAGGGATCAGCCGCTTTTTCATCAACCTCAGCCGAAGGAGGCGTCACATGGCCGATATTCTTGCTCCATGCGCCCGCGCCGTAACCCTTCCATTCAATGAAGCTGCAGGTTTCGATGAAGCAGATTACGCTTTCCCTGGTCTGGCTGACCGTTCGCATTGATCTGATCCCGACCGTGCGCGAGCGCGGCCGGACATCCAGAAAATCCCTCGTTCACTCCGAACCGCAATCTTCCCTTCGTGCGAGGCTCAGTCCTCATCTGCTCAAGGACATTGGCGAGGATGTGAGCGGACGCGATTGACGATGATCGGAAATCCTTTGGAAGGACACGGAGCGACCGTGTCCTTCCGCCATCAACCTCGACGAGTGTCCGGTTGATCGGTCACGGGATCTCGTAGACGAGGAACTCGTCGTTGATGCCGCGCAATGCCGTCTTCTGCAGCGTCGGTTGCAGGCCCTGCCGCTCGATGATCTGCGAGGCTTCCGGGTTCTCGACCACGGAATCGGTTGCGAAGATCGCGCGCGAGACTGCAAGCCCCTGCACACGGGACGCGATGTTGACCGTCTGGCCGAAATAATCCTGCCGGTCGTTCAGCGTCACGGCGAGGCACGGCCCCTCGTGAATGCCGATCTTGAGCAGCAGGTCCTCGCTTCCGCGCTGCTCGTTGAGGCTGCGCATGGCCTCGCGCATGCGCAGGGCCGCCGAAATCGCGTGATCCGGCGTCGGGAACGTTGCCATCACGGCATCGCCGATGGTTTTGACCACCGCTCCGGCCTCGGCCGCGACGATCTCGTTCAGGACGCGGAAATGTTCGCGCACGAGATCGTAGGCGACGAGGTCGCCGACGCGCTCATAGAGCTCCGTCGAGCCTTTCAGGTCCGTGAACAGGAAGGTCAGGCTGGTGATCTTCAGGCGCTGGTCGATGTCGAGCGTGTCGGTGCGGTAGAGATCGCGGAAGGTCTGGTTCGTGAGCAGGCGTTTCGCGGTCAGGAACGGGCGCCGCCGTTGCAGCATGCAGTGCAGCTCGTTGCCGGCGACCCAGACGGCGGGCAGCACGCGCCGGTTCGTGCGGTTTTCCAGAGAGATCCGCAACGGTCCCGGCCGCATGACAAGGGTTTCGTTCTGCGGGTGGCTTTCGTTGAGGACGAGCGAGAGGCTCTGACGCTCGCGGGTGGGCTCGCCCTTCACGTCGATGAACTGGGCGGCATGCGTGACGGGCTCGATGATCATCACGAATTCCGCCGGAAGCTGCAGGGACAGAATCGCACGTTCGCCGGGCGGGAGCTCGACCGAATCGAGCACGACTTCATCGATCAACCTGGCGAAATCTGCTGGAAGGTCGACGCCCGAGCTCCAGAAGATCTGGCGCATGTATTCGTGCATCGGGAGGGTGTCGGGATCGTGCGCCGCGATCTTGCGCACCCGCGGGCTCACCGTGAACGTGACCTCCACCATCTCGTCGAGAGTGGGCTCGTATCCAGCGGCGCAGAGGGCACAGTTGTACTCGCTCTTGTTCACCGATTTCAGACTCATCCCGGACTCGAGCACCCCGCCGCATCCGGGGCAGAGCACGTTCCAGGACATCTCGAACAATCCGAGCCGCGCCGCATGGAGAAACGCAGCGATGACGCGGTCTTCATCGAGCCCGTTCTTCGCCGCGAAGGCGAGAACGTTGATGTGGTTCAGCTCGTGGTCGGGCGCCTCGCGGATCAAACGCTCGACGGCATCGACAACATCGGTATCGACATCGGTCGATTGTCGCAGGATCGCGAGGAATTTCTCGTCTTCACTCATGGTGCAGCCTTCCTGGAAGAGACGCCCGGGCCGTGACGAGCCTGAGCGCCCGGGCAGGCGCTTGCTCGTCCATCGGGGCTGCCAGGCGGTACATGTCATGATGGTACGCCTTGGCTACGAATCTTTATCCTGCAAGAGTATAGGCCCTTATTCCGGCAAATGTGAGGGCAGGCGGCGCCATCGCCGGACATTTCTGCGGTTCGAGCTCATTCCGGCGCGACGTCGTATTCCTCCGCATAACGATTGGCGACGCGCGTCTGCCACAGGCACAGAACCGGCGCGATGACGAGTTCGACGAGCAGCCCGCCGACCATGAAGAAGGACGGCAGCCCGGTGAGGACCAGGCCGATCAGGCGGCCCAACCCGCCGATGACCACGAGCAGGGTGAGCAGGCGGAAGCGGCCGGTCCTGATCTCGATCGAAGGCAGGGTGCTCCAGAAGCAGAGACCGATGCCGAGGAGCAGGCCGGACAAGAATCGGAAATGGCTTTCGGCCGAGATGCTGACCGCGTCGCCCGTGAGCGCCTGCCCGAACAGGACGCCATAAAGGCCGGTGGCAACGGGAATGGTGGCTACGATCGCCACGCTCTGCTGCAACAGTTTCCGCTCGCGTTCCATGCTGGCCATGGCATCCCCCATGGATGAGATTCTGCTCCTTTCCGTGCGCGAGACAATCGACTAGGGTCCGCCGGCCACAGAATTTTCACACGCGGGGGAGCGCATCATGCCGGCACGGTTCGAATTGCACGGATTTGCCTATTCGGGGCCGACCTACAAGGTGGCTCTCGCCCTGTCGCTCATGGGCGAGCCGTTTGACTACGTGCATATCAACATGGTGGAGGGTGAGCATAAGCAGCCTCCGCACCTGTCGCGGCAGCGCTTCGGCCAGGTGCCTCTGCTGGCCGACCGCAACAACGGTCGCCATCTGTGCCAGTCCGCCGCGATCCTCGAATATCTGGCCGATATGACGGGCCGGTTCGGCGGCGCCGATCTCGACGAGCGCCTGCGGGCGCGCGAGTGGATGTACTGGGATTTCGACCGTCTCGCGGCGCCGTTGTACAGGGCCCGCGTGGTCAAGGCCGGCTTCCGCCACGCGCCTCCCGAGGTGGTCGAGGACTGCATCCAGGCCGCCAGGAACGCGCTCGGTGTCCTGGAGAACCATCTTGCCGGCCGCGCGTGGCTGGTCGGGGAGGGCGTGACCATCGCCGATATCGACATCTATGGGGTGGTGGCCTTCGCCGGCGAAGCCGGCATTGCGCTTGCGGACTATCCCCAGCTCAGCGCGTGGACGAAGCGCATCGAGGCCCTGCCCGGCTACAAGGCGCGGACGGATCTTCTGCCCATGGCGTCGAGGGCCGCCGCATGAGCGTTCTCTCGATCCGCGAAGCGCAGGCAGGCGATCTCGAAGCCATCATCCGCCTGCATGAGGAGGATGAGCTCGGCTCGCATGGCGATGTCTGGTCGCCGGAGACGCAGCCCGCCTATGAGGCCGCTTTCGCGGGGATTCAGGAAAGCCCCGACAACCGGCTGTTCGTGGCCCTTGATGGCGACGAGGTCGTCGGCACGTTCCAGCTCACCTTCATCCCCAACCTCACCGGACGCGGCGCCATGCGTGTAAAGGTGGAGAGCGTGAAGGTGAAAGCGGCCCGGCGCTCAGGCGGCATCGGGGCGCAGATGATTGCCTTTGCCGAGGATTACGCTCGCAGGCAGGGGGCCAGAGCGATGGAGCTGACCTCCAACAAGACCCGCAAGGACGCCCACCGCTTCTACGAGCGCCTCGGTTTCGCCCGGAGCCACGAGGGTTTCAAGAAGAAGCTTTGATCGTCGGTCGACGCCAGCGTCGTAGGCGCCCCCGGACGTGATCCGGGGATCAATCCCGGCTATCTCGATCGGAAAAGCGGGGTGCTTTACCAGTCGGAATCACCGGCGCAGGGCCGGTGATGACAGGAGTAGCGTTTCAGAAGGGCCTCAGGCCTTCGTGCCGCCCTTGAGGCGCGCGTTGCACTCGCTCCAGAATTTCGGCCACTTGGCGTCCTTGGCGAGCTTGCCGCCGGCCTTGGCCTCCTTCCATTCGGCGCTGCACTTGGCCATGCGTTCGCGGGTGGCGAGTTGGGCGGCGGATGGGTCCTTCTTCGGCTTCATCTCCGTGGCAGCCTGAGCGGCGCCTGCCATGGACAGGGCCATCGCGGACGCGAGAGCTAAACTCACAATTCGGTTCATGATCGGATCCCCTACAGTTCTTGTCGGCGTTACCGGGTATCACACAATGAAATATTGAAACATGCAAGGGCCTGAGGCCAGCCATGCATGCTTTCCACGGAATTTCATTGCAGGCGCTGGTGCCAGTCCCGATCTTATGTCTTAACGTTCAGCACGGATCCGTGCGTTACGTAAGGAGAGGCAATCCATGGCGGCTGCCGCGCAGAAACCGATCGATCTCTATTACTGGCCGACCCCGAACGGATGGAAGATCACCATCATGCTCGAGGAATGCGGGCTGCCTTACGCGATCCACCCGGTCAATATCGGCAAGGGGGACCAGTTCGCGCCTGAGTTCCTGGCGATCTCGCCGAACAACAAGATGCCCGCCATCGTCGACCATGACGGGCCGGACGGCGAGCCGATCTCCGTGTTCGAATCCGGAGCCATCCTGCAATATCTCGGCCGCAAGACCGGCCGGTTCTACCCGCAGGACGAGCGCCGACGCGTCGAGGTCGATCAATGGCTGTTCTGGCAGATGGGCGGCTTCGGCCCCATGCTCGGCCAGACGCACCATTTCCGCATCTATGCGCCGGAAAAGGTGCCCTATGCCATCGAGCGCTACACCAACGAGACCAACCGCCTCTATGGCGTGCTCGACAAGCGCCTCGCGGATCGGGAGTTCGTGGCCGGCGAGTATTCCATCGCCGACATGGCCATTGCCCCCTGGGCAAAGCTATGGGAACGCCAGGGCCAGAACATCGACGAGTTCCCGCACGCCAAGCGCTGGCTGGCGACCGTGCTCGCTCGCCCGGCGGTCCAGCGCGGCATCGCGGTCAGCTCCGAGGACCGCGAGAAGACCGACCTGACCAATCCGAAGGTCCAGGCGGTGCTGTTCGGGCAAAGGGCGCGGTGAGGTCACTACCGTCCCCGCCCTTTCACTGGGAAATCCTGGGGTGAAGCCTTTCCGCATGGGCTGGCTTGTGAGGGCTACCCGATGCGGGGAAGCACGGTGCCTCGAGCAAGCGTCATCACCGGCCCAATGCCGGCCATGACGATCTAGGACGCGTCAATTCGCCTTTGTCCAAGTCTGCGAGCGGCAGATCAGGCCGCCCAGGACGCAGCCGGAGAGCTGGAGGGTGTTCGGGCTCATCACCTTGAGCTTACCCGTGTAGGTCTTGCCGTCCTGAGGGTTATAGAGCTGGCCGCTGTAGCCGTCGCCCTCCGGCTTGGCATCCCAGATCATGCGGACGCCGACGATGTTGCGGTCCCGCAGCTTCGGGTCCGAATTGTTCGTATCCTTCTCGTAGGTGGAGGACACGATCGTGCCGCAATAGGCGGCGCCGCATCTGGCGATCCGAACGCGGGTGTCGCCGCTCTGGGTGAGCCAGGTCCCGCTCGGATCGGCCGACTGAGCCTGAGCCGGGACGCTGAGCAGGGCAAGGCCGAAGGCGGCTAGGATCGCTGGTGTCATCGAGAACTCCCTCCACGCCGGTCTTCGCCGGACCGATTACCCGCAAGAGTAGAGGACCCGATTAAGCTTTCCAAGCGGGCAGGGGCAAAAGGCGCTTGAGGCTCAAGGGGCTCGTCGCTATAAGCGCCGCACCTCATCAATTCCCATTCCCAATCAAAGCGAGTTGTCATGGCCATCGAGCGCACCTTCTCCATCATCAAGCCCGACGCGACCGAGCGGAACCTCACCGGCGCCATCAATGCCGTCATCGAGAAGGCCGGCCTGCGCATCGTGGCGCAGAAGCGCATCCTCATGAGCCGTCGCGAGGCCGAGACCTTCTACGCGGTCCACAAGGAGCGCCCCTTCTTCGGCGAGCTCGTGGACTTCATGATCTCCGCCCCGGTGGTCGTTCAGGTTCTCGAGGGTGAGAACGCCGTTCTGCGCTACCGCGAGATCATGGGCGCCACCAACCCGGAGAGCGCTGCCGAGGGCACGATCCGCAAGCTCTACGCCAAGTCCATCGGCGAGAACTCGGTCCACGGCTCCGACAGCCTGGACAACGCCAAGATCGAGATCGCCCAGTTCTTCTCGGGCAACGAGATCGTCGGCTAAGCTTTCGCAGCATAGGTTTCATGTTCAGGCCGCCTTCGGGCGGCCTTTTCATTTCCTGGCTCTTCCCCCATCATGCGCCCACCATGAACCAAGCTCCCCGCATCGAACGCCGCGCCTCCGTCTGCCCGCACGACTGCCCCTCCGTGTGCTCCCTCGAGGTGGAGGTGATCGACGGGCGTTCCATCGGACGGGTCCATGGGGCGAAGAGCAACAGCTACACGGCCGGCGTGATCTGCGCCAAGGTGGCCCGCTACGCAGAGCGCATCCACAACCCGGACCGGCTTCTCCATCCGTTGAGGCGCACCGGCCCCAAAGGGTCGGGCCGGTTCGAGCGGATCTCCTGGGACGAGGCCCTCGACATCGTGGCCCAGAAATTCCTCGAGGCCGAGCGGGAATTCGGGTCGGAATCGGTCTGGCCCTATTACTATGCCGGCACCATGGGCTACGTGATGCGCGACGGCATCAACCGCCTGCGGCACGTGAAGAAGTATTCCGGCCAGTACTCCACCATCTGCACGGCCATGAGCTGGACGGGCTACGTGGCAGGCACCGGTCATCTGCGGGGCGCCGATCCGCGCGAGATGGCGGTCTCCGACTGCATCGTGATCTGGGGCACGAACCCGGTCCACACCCAGGTCAACGTGATGACCCACGCGATGAAGGCCCGCAAGGAGCGCGGCGCCAAGATCGTCGCCATCGACATCTACCAGAACGCCACCATGAAGCAGGCCGACATGGCCTTGCTCGTGAAGCCCGGCACCGATGGGGCTCTCGCCTGCGCGGTGATGCACGTGCTCTTCCGCGACGGGTTGGCGGACTGGGACTATCTCGACCGCTACACCGATCACCCCCACGAGCTCGAGGAGCATCTGCGCACCCGCGACCCGGCCTGGGCCTCCGCCATCACCGGCCTGTCGGTGGAGGAGATCGAGGCGTTCGCCCAACTGGTCGGCAGGACGAAGCGCACATTTTTCCGTCTTGGCTACGGCTTCGGCCGCCAGCGCAACGGTGTGGTCAACATGCACGCGGCCGCCTCGATCCCGGCCGTAACCGGCGCTTGGCAGGTCGAGGGCGGCGGCGCGTTCCATTCCAACAGCGGCATCTTCCATTGGAACAAGGCGTTGATCGAGGGCCACGACGCCATCGATCCGTCGATCCGGGTTCTCGACCAGTCCCAGATCGGCCGCATCCTCACCGGCGACGCCGCGGCGCTCTACGACGGACCGCCGGTCAAGGCGATGCTGATCCAGAACACCAACCCGGTCTCCGTCGCGCCGGAGCAGGAGCTGGTGAAGCAAGGCTTCGCCCGCGAGGATCTCTTCGTCTGCGTCCACGAGCAGTTCATGACCGAGACGGCCCTCATGGCCGACATCGTGCTGCCCGCGACCATGTTCATGGAACACGACGATCTCTATTCGGGCGGCGGGCACCAGCATTTCCAGGTCGGGCCCAAGCTCATCGAGCCGCCGGGCGAGTGCCGTTCGAACCACGAGGTGTTCCGGGGCCTTGCAGCGCGCCTCGGCGCCGAACATCGCGGCTTCGCCATGGAGCCGCGCGAGATCATCGACTGGACGCTTCAGAACTCCGGTTGGGGCAGCCTGGAGAACCTGGAATCCCACGTTCACTTCGACGCCCAGCCGCCTTTCGAGGAGGCGCATTTCCTGAAAGGTTTCGGCTATCCGGACGGCAAGTTCCGCTTCAAGCCCGATTGGACCACGGTGCCGTCCTACAACAACGGCCCGATGGGGCCTTGGGCCAGCATGCCGGCCCTCCCGGACCATTGGGGCGTGATCGAGGCGGCGACGGACGAGCATCCGTTCCGGCTCGCCACGAGCCCGGCGCGGAACTTTCTGAACTCCAGCTTTACGGAAACCCCGACCTCCCTCGACAAGGAGCGTCGGCCCGAGGTGATGATCCATCCGCTCGATGCGCAGCCGCGGGGTATCGCCGAGGGCGATTGGGTGAAGCTGAAGAACCATCGCGGCGAGGTCTATCTGCGCGCCAAGTTTTTCGAAGGCGTGCGGCGCGGCGTGCTCATCGCGGAGGGGATCTGGCCCAACGCCGCCCATCCCTTTGGACGCGGCATCAACACGCTCACCGGCGGGGATCAGGTGGCTCCTTACGGCGGCGCCGCCTTCCATGACAACCGAGTGGCTCTGGAGAAGGCCGATCTCGACCCGAGGCTGGAACTGCCGATCGCCCGCAAGCTCCACCGTGCAGAGGCGGTTGTTGGATAAGTCTTAAGCCTATCTGCAGCTCCCTCTTGATCCCTAACGGCCAAGCCTATTCTTAGACGCCGAACGTGATTTCATCTCTGGGGAGCCATCCATGACCTCGATCCTCCGCGTGCTGTTCCTGGCAGCCGGCGTCTCCGTCAGCAGCACATCCGCCTTTGCGGCCGCGTCCAACACGCCGACCCAGTACCAGCCCGACCCGGCGCTGAAGACCGAGAGCGTGTCTCAGCTGCGTTCCCGCGTCAGCCAAGCCTGCGCCATCACGCAAGCCCGTCTTCAGGCCGGAATCAGCGAGGCATCCTTGAGCCGCAGCTGCGACTGTTATGCCGGCCGCACCATGCGGTCCTTGAGCGCCGACGAGCTTCAGGCCTACCGGGACACCGGCGTGTTCAACGACACGGCGCGCGCAAAGGCGCTTTCGGCCCTCGACGCCTGCAAGCTGCCCCGCCCGCAGATCTGACGAGACGGGCCGCACCACTTTCCCGATGCTTTGGCGGCCTCGGTCGGATGCCCTAGATTGTTCGCCATGCTTGTGTCGGTCCACCTCGCCCGCCTCTCGGCCGTCGCTCTGGCGGCCGTTCTCGCATGCGCCCTTCCGGGGCCGGCAGGCTCAAGGCTCCAGGCGCAGGACACACGTGCGGCCACCGAAGCGCAGTTCCGGGATTGGCTCGCCCGGACGGTCTGGCCCGATGCCGAGAAGCAGGGCGTGTCCCGGGCGACGTTCGAGCGGAGCCTGCCGACGCTCGGGCTCGACTGGGATCTCCCGGAGCTTATGCCGCCGGGCCGCGTGGCGCCGTCCGACGACCAACGTCAGGCGGAGTTCCGGAGCCCGGAGCTCTATTTCGTCGAGGCCCAGCTCGCGTCTCTGGCGAAGGACGGTCGGGAACTTCTGCGGCGATGGGGCTCCGCTCTCGACGGCATCGAGCGCCGGTACGGCGTGCCGCGGGAGATCGTCGTGGCGATCTGGGGGCGGGAATCGCATTACGGCCGTGTGAAGGCGCAGCACCCGGCCTTGAGGGTTCTGGCCACGCAGGCGTTCATGGGACGCCGGCGCGCGCTCTATTATCCGGAGCTTCTGGCCGCCCTGGTCATCCTCGAGGAGGATCATTTTGCCGGCGAGACCCTGCTGTCGTCCTGGGCGGGAGCCATGGGGCAACCGCAGCTTCTCCCTTCGAAGTTCCTGCGATACGCCGTCGATGGCGACGGGGACGGCGGGCGGGATATCTGGCGCTCGGTGCCGGACAGCCTGGCTTCCATCGCGAACTATCTGCGCGAACACGGCTGGAAACCGGAGGTCGGCTGGGGTTTCGAGACGAGCCTGCCGCAGGGCGTCTCCTGCACGCTCGAAGGTCCGGGTCAGGGCAGGTCCGTGCAGGAGTGGCGGCGGCTCGGCCTGACGCCGGTCGGCGGCCAAGCGACGCCCGAATGGAGCGGCGACACGACCGCCTTCCTGGTGATGCCCGCGGGAGGCCTCGGACCGGCTTTCCTCGTGTCTGAGAACTTCTACGTTCTCAAGCGGTACAACGAGTCCGACCTATACGCGCTGTTCATCGGCAATCTGGCCGATCGGATGGGCGGCGCCCCGGGGTTCGCAGGGCATTGGCAGCCGGTCGATCCCTTGCGGCGTGGCGACATCCAGGCCATGCAGGAGCGGCTGAAGGTCCAGGGTTACGATGTCGGGAAGGTCGACGGCCTGATCGGCTTTGCCACGCGCACGGCGGTCGGCCAATGGCAAATCAGGAACCGTCGCGCCGAGACCTGTTTCCCCAACAAGGCGCTTGTCCAGGCGATCCGCTGAGCCCTCCGGTCCAAGCGGGACCCTGGTCGCGGACGGGATGTCTTACCCGGGCGACAGCAGCGCGCCGCTCGCATCCCATCCCCGCGCGAACACGACGCGCCCGTTCTCCAGCCGGGCAGATCCGTCGCAGACCATCCGCAATGCTTGCGGGTAGAGCCTGTGCTCCTGGACGATCACGCGGGCGGCAAGGCTCTCCTCGGTGTCGCCCGGCACCACCGGCACGGCCGCCTGGGCGATGATGGGGCCGGCATCGAGTTCCGGCACCACGAAATGCACCGTGCAGCCATGCAGCAGCACGCCGTCCTCCAGCGCCCGGCGATGGGTGTGGGTGCCGCGGTACAGGGGCAGGAGGGACGGGTGGATGTTGACCATCTTTCCCGCCCATCGCTCCACGAACCAGTCGGTGAGCACCCGCATGAAGCCGGCAAGGCAGATGAACGAGATGCCGTGCGACGCAAGAGTCGCGTCCACGGCCTGCTCGAAATCCTCGCGGGTCGGGTGGGCCTTGTGGTCTATCACGCAGGTGGCGATCCCCGCCTCCCTCGCCCGTTCCAGTCCCGCCGCGTCCGGGCGGTTCGACAGGACGAGGGCGATCTCGGCGGGACAGTCCGGAGCCCGCGCGGCCTCGATCAGGGAGACCATGTTCGAGCCGCGGCCCGAGATCAGGATGGCGACACGGCGGCGGAGCATCAGAGCTTCAAGGCACCCGAGGTCTGGACGCGCTCGCCGCCCGGATGGGCCACGGTCTCGCCGATGCGCACCGGCGTCTCGCCCGCCTGACGCAAGCGCTCCATCACGGCATCCGCCTGGTCGGCGGAGGCCACGACGATCATGCCGATGCCGCAGTTGAAGGTGCGCAGCATCTCGCTCTCGGCGACGCCGCCCGTCTTGGCGAGCCAGCCGAAGACCGGCGGGACGGCAATCGCATCGAGGTCGAGGCGCACGCCGATGCCGTCGGGCAGGACGCGCGGGATGTTGTCCGGGAAGCCGCCGCCGGTGATGTGGCAGAGGGCGTTGATGCCGTCACCGCCCTTCAGGACCTCCAGCAGAGCCTTCACGTAGATCCGGGTCGGCTCCAGTAGGGCTTGGGCCAGGGTCTTTTGCGCCGCGAAGGGAGAGGGCGCATCCCAGGCGAGGCCGGAATGCTCGACGATCCGGCGTACCAGGGAGAAGCCGTTGGAATGGACGCCGGAGGAGGGCAGGCCGATGAGCACGTCGCCGACGGCCACGTCCTTGGGCAGCAGCGTGCCGCGCTCGGCGGCACCCACGGCGAAGCCCGCAAGGTCATAGTCGCCCTTGGCGTAGAGGCCGGGCATTTCGGCCGTTTCGCCGCCGATCAGCGCGCAGCCCGCCTGGAGGCAGCCCTCGGCGATGCCCTTGACGATATGAACGCCGACCTCGGGGGAGAGCTTGCCGGTGGCGAAATAGTCCAGGAAGAAGAGGGGCTCGGCGCCCTGCACGATGATGTCGTTCACGCACATGGCCACGAGGTCGATGCCGATGGTGTCGTGAATGCCCGTGTCGATGGCGATCTTCACCTTGGTGCCGACGCCGTCGTTGGCGGCCACCAGGATCGGGTCCTTGAAGCCTGCGGCCTTGAGGTCGAAGAGCCCGCCGAACCCGCCGATCTCCGCGTCCGCCCCGGGCCGGCGGGTCGAGCGCACCAGGGGCTTGATCTGGTCGACCATCGCATTGCCCGCGTCGATGTCGACGCCCGCTTGGGCATAGGTCAGGCCGTTGGTCTGCTTCTCGGTCGTCATGGCTCACCCCGTGTTGGCTCGGGCAGTAAGACGAGAGGGGACGGGAGGCAAGGGGAGAGTTCGCATTTTGCGAAGCCTGTAAATCCTGCGGCATCTCCGGACAGGTTCCGGGACAAGCCCGACCACGACGGGTGAGGGACATCTTATCCCCACCTTCCGATCCGACGATTGAACTCCGCCGCCCGAGCGGCCATCATCGCCCCGATGACCATCCCGAACATCATCACCATCGGCCGCCTCATCATCGTGCCCATCGTGATCGTCATGATCATGCAGCAGCGGTGGAGCGCGGCCTTCGTGCTCTTCGTCGTTGCGGGGGTCTCGGACGGCATCGACGGCTTCATCGCCCGCAAGTTCGACATGAGGAGCGAATTCGGTGCCTATATCGACCCGATCGCCGACAAGGCGCTGCTGGTCTCGATCTATGTGACGCTGGCCATCGTGGGGGCGATCCCCAGCTGGCTGGCCATCATCGTGGTGTCCCGGGATGTGATGATCGTGGCGGCTGTGCTCCTGTCCTGGGTCATGAGCCGTCCGGTCGAGATCAAGCCTCTCCTCGTGAGCAAGCTCAACACCGCGGCGCAGATCGCCTTTGCGGCCTTCGCGCTCGCGGCCAATGCCTTCGGGGTGGATCTTGCGGGGCTGGAGGAGGTTGCCATGGTGCTGGTCGCGACCTTGACCATAGCCTCCGCGGGTGCCTATCTCGGGGGCTGGCTGCGGCACATGACCACCTGATGGCCAAAAGATAAGGTATGGGGAACCGATGACGGTCCAAAGGCAGATCGGGTTCTGGATAGCGGCGCTGGTCGTCGCGGTCCTGCTGCTGTTCGTCCTGCGCGGCATCCTCCTGCCGTTCGTGGCCGGCTTCGCCCTGGCTTATCTGCTCGATCCCCTGGCCGACCGGCTGCAGAAGGTCGGCATCGGACGTCTGGGCGCCAGCCTCCTGATCCTTGTCCTCTTCGTTCTGGTCTTCATCACCACCCTGATGATCCTGGTGCCCTTCGCGGCCCAGCAGGTGGCGGCCTTCGTGGAAAGGCTTCCCGGCTACGTGACGCGCCTCCAGGAGCTGGGGGCCGAGCAGCTCGGACCGCTGATCCAGAGGCTCGGTCTCGAGGAGGCGCTGCCCGCGGCGCCGCCCTCCGTCGGCAATCTCATCAGCCAGGGCATCGCCTGGATCGCCGCCTTTCTGCAGGGGCTCTGGTCCGGCGGGCAGGCGCTCATCGGCATCTTCTCCCTCTTGGTGGTGACCCCGGTCGTCGCCTTCTACATGCTCGTCGACTGGGATCGCATGGTGCGGACGGTGGATTCCTGGATGCCGATGAAGCACCGGGAGACGATCCGGGCCATCGCCCGCGACATCGACCGGGCGATCGCGGGCTTCGTCCGCGGGCAGGCCCTGGTCTGCATCATCCTCGGAACCTTCTATGCGGTGAGCCTCGCCCTGATCGGGCTCAATTTCGGCGCCCTGATCGGCATGATGGCCGGCCTGTTGAGCTTCATCCCCTATGTGGGCTCGCTCACCGGCCTCATCCTGTCGGTCGGCGTCGCCATCGTGCAGTTCTGGCCGGATTGGACCATGATCGCCGCCACGCTCGGCATCTTCATCTTCGGCCAGTTCGTTGAAGGCAACATCCTGTCGCCGAAGCTGGTGGGCGATTCCGTCGGCCTGCACCCGGTCTGGCTCATGTTTGCCCTCGTCGCCTTCGGGGCCCTTTTCGGCTTCGTCGGCCTGCTGCTCGCCGTGCCGCTCGCCGCCGCCGTCGGGGTCGTGGCGCGCTTCGCCCTTCGGCAGTACCTGGCAAGCCCCCTCTATCGGGGCACGGAACCGGTAATCCTGAAACCGAAGGTCGAGCCCGAGAAGGTCGATCTCGATGCCTGAGACGCCCAAGCAGCTGGCCTTCGATCTGCCGCTCGATCCGCGCTTCGGCGCCGAGGATTTCCTCGTCAGCCCGTCCAACGAGCAGGCCTATGGCCTCATCGAGAGCTGGCCGGACTGGCCGGACACGATCCTGCTGCTGGTGGGCCCCCGGGGCAGCGGCAAGAGCCATCTCGCGTCGATCTGGGCCACGAACGCCCGCGCCTGGACCGTCGATGCCTCCGGGATCACCCAGGACAAGGTCCCGCATCTCGTCTCGAACGGCGCTCTGGCCATCGAGGACATGGACCGCGGCGAGCGGGACGAGGCGGCCCTGTTCCACCTCCTGAATCTGGCCCGGGAGAAGAAGGCCTCGCTCCTGATCACCAGCGAGACGCCGCCCGACCGCTGGGGCCTGCATACGCCCGATCTCCTGTCGCGCCTGCGTCTCGCGCCGGGCGTATCGCTCGAGCCGCCGGACGATGCATTGCTCAAGGCCGTTCTGGTGAAGCTTTTCGTGGACAGGCAACTCGTGGTCGATACCTCCGTTGTCGACTATATTGCTCTGCGGATCGAACGGTCCCTCGCGAAGGCTTCCGAACTCGTGGCACTCCTCGACAGGGAGGCCCTCAGCCGGGGGCGGCGCGTGTCCCGGGCGATTGCGGCGGAGATCCTTGGTGCCGCACAGGAAATGGATGAGAGCGAGTGAAGCCTGACACCAACGCCGCGTTGTCGAACCGTCGTGAAACTGTCACGAAGCCCAGAGCAAAACGGTCGCCGAAGGACGAAACGGCGGAGATCGAAGTGCGCAGCGCAATTGCTCTGAAAGAGGTGGAGACCGTCAGCGACGCCCCGTTGCCGAAGGCTCCCCCGGACATCGAACTCGACGGTGCGGTGCTGCGGAAGTTTCCCCAGCGCTTCATCAACCGGGAACTGTCCTGGCTGCAGTTCAACCGCCGGGTGTTCGAGGAGGCGTCGAACCGCAACCATCCGCTCCTGGAGCAGCTGCGCTTCCTGTCGATCTCGGCCGACAATCTCGACGAGTTCTTCATGGTCCGCGTCGCGGGCCTGATCGGACAGCTGCGCTCCGGTGTGGCCACCAGCTCGCAGGACGGGCTGACCCCGCAGGAGCAGCTGGCGAAGATTTCCGTTGCGGTCTCGCACCTCGCCTCGGACCAGCAGCGGCGCTGGCGCGAATTGCGGGATGCCCTCCTCGAGGAGGGCATCGTTCTCACCGAAGGGGTGGGCCTGACGAAGGCGGAAGCCTCCTGGCTCGAGGATTACTTCCTCAACCACGTCTTCCCGGTCCTGACGCCGCTCGCCATCGATCCGGCGCATCCTTTCCCGTTCATTCCCAATCTCGGCTCCTCCATCGCCCTGAAGCTGGTGCGGCAGAGCGACGGCAAGGTGCTGAACGCGCTGATCCGCCTTCCGTCGCGCGCCGAGCGCTTCATCCGCCTGCCGGATTTCGCCGAGACGGGCGCGACCCGCTTCATCCCCCTGGAGCAGATGATCGTGCTCTACACGAGCCGCCTGTTCCCCGGTTACGACGTGCAGGGTCAAGGCGCGTTTCGCGTGATCCGCGATTCTGACATCGAGGTGGAGGAAGAGGCCGAGGATCTCGTGCGCCTGTTCGAGACCGCGCTCAAGCAGCGCCGTCGCGGCAGCGTGATCCGCCTGGAGGTCGAGGCGGCCATGCCCGAGGACCTGCGCCTCTTCGTGGCCGAGGAGTTGGAAGTGTCCAGCGACGAGGTCTTCGTCGTGGAAGGCATGATGGGGCTGCGCGATCTGTCCCAACTCGTGGCGCTCGAGCGTCCCGACCTCAAGTTCAAGCCGTACAATCCGCGCTTTCCCGAGCGCATCCGGGAGCACAGCGGCGATTGCTTCGCGGCCATCCGCGAGAAGGACATCATCGTCCATCATCCGTACGAATCCTTCGACGCGGTGGTGCAGTTCCTGCGCCAGGCCGCGCGGGATCCGAACGTGGTTGCGATCAAGCAGACGCTCTACCGCACCTCGTCGGATTCCCCCATCGTGGCGGCGCTCGCGGAAGCGGCCGAGGCGGGCAAGTCCGTCACGGCGCTCGTGGAGCTGAAGGCGCGCTTCGACGAGGAGGCCAATATCCGCTGGGCGCGCGATCTGGAGCGCGCCGGCGCCCAGGTGGTGTTCGGCTTCATCGAGCTGAAGACGCATGCGAAGCTGTCGATGGTCGTGCGGCGCGAGGGCAGCCAGCTCATCACCTATTGCCATGTGGGCACGGGCAATTACCACCCGATCACGGCGCGCATCTACACGGACCTGTCCTACTTCACCGCCGATCCGGTGATCGGCCGGGACGTGTCGCGCATCTTCAACTACGTCACCGGCTATGCGGAGCCGGCCGAACTCGAGCGCATGGCGGTTTCGCCGCTGACCCTCAAGAAGCGTCTGCTCCAGCACATCGCCGAGGAGGTGGAGCACGCCCGGGCAGGGCGGCCCGCAGCGATCTGGTGCAAGTGCAATTCGCTGGTCGATCCCGACATCATCGACGCGCTCTACGATGCGAGCGCCGCCGGCGTGCAGGTGGATCTCATCGTACGCGGCATCTGCTGCCTCCGGCCCGGCATCAAAGGTCTGTCGGAGAACATCCGGGTCAAGTCCATCGTCGGGCGATTCCTGGAGCACACCCGCATCTATGCGTTCGGCAACGGGCACGGGCTGCCGAACCCAAAGGCCCATGTCTACATCTCGTCGGCCGATCTCATGTCGCGCAATCTCGACCGCCGCGTCGAGGCCCTGATGCCGATCGTCAATACGACGGTGCACCAGCAGGTGCTCGACCAGATCATGCTCGCCAATCTGCTCGACAACGAGCAGAGCTGGACGGTGCTTCCCGACGGCTCGAGCCAGCGGGTGGTGCCGGCCAAGGGCGAGGAACCATTCAACGCTCACAAGTATTTCATGACAAATCCGAGTCTGTCGGGCCGTGGCAAATCTCTCAAGACCTCCAGTCCCAAAGCGCTCGCCAAGCGCGGGCAGCGCTGACATGCAGGCCGTAAGCCAGGAGGCTCAGGGGCGGCTCAAGATCGGCCGCCCGGTGGCGATCATCGATATCGGGTCGAACTCGGTGCGCCTCGTCGCCTACGAGGGCCTCTCCCGGGCCGTGACGCCGATCTACAACGAGAAGGTCCTCTGCGGCCTCGGACGCCATGTGGCGACCACCGGCCGCCTGGACGACGAGGCCGTCGACCGGGCCCTGCGCGCTCTCGCCCGGTTTCGCGTTCTCTGCGACACGATGCATGTCTCCGAGATCTTCGTGCTGGCGACCGCTGCCGCGCGCGACGCCTCCAACGGCCCGGCCTTCCTGGAGGCGGCGGCCAGGGCCTGCGGCCAGCCGATCAGCCTGCTCTCCGGCGCGCAGGAGGCGCGGGCGTCCGCGCTCGGCGTCATCGCGGGCTTCCACGAACCGGACGGGATCGTCGGCGACATGGGCGGCGGCAGCCTGGAGCTGGTGGAGGTGCAGGGCTCGCAGGTGGGGCAGGGGGTCACCATGCCTCTCGGCGGTCTCGCCTTGCAGGACCTCAGCGGCGGCTCGCTGAAGCGGGCCCAGCGGATTGTGCGCGAGGCCCTGGAGCGCGCACCCGAATATCTTGAAAACCTGCATGGCCGCACCTTCTATGCCGTCGGCGGCACGTGGCGCGCCCTGGCACGGCTGCATCAGGCGGCCCGGGACTATCCGCTGCACGTGATGCACGGCTACATCATCGAGCCCGACGACGGCCTCGACTTCCTGCAACTCGTGGAAGAGGCCGATTCCAAGACCCTGAAGGACATCGAGAGCGTCTCGGAAGCCCGCCGCCCGCTGCTCGCCTACGGGGCCATCGTCCTGGAGGAGATCATCCGCCTCGGGCAGCCGATCGAGGTCGCCATCTCGGCCTTCGGCGTGCGCGAGGGCGTGCTGTTCGACCGGCTCGATCCGGAGACGCGCGAGCGCGACCCGCTGCTCGCCGCCGCCAGCGATCTCAACCTCCTGCGCTCCCGCTCGCCGCGTCACGGGGTGGAGCTGTGCCAGTGGACCGAGGCCTTCATCAAGAGCCTGGGCCTGCCGGAGACGGAGTACGACACCCGCCTTCGCCGGGCCGCCTGCCTGCTGGCCGATATCGGCTGGCGGGCGCATCCCGACTACCGGGGCGAACAGAGCCTGAACCTTATCGCCTACGGGGCCTTCGCAGGGCTCGACCATCCGGGCCGCGCCTATCTCGCCCTGTCGATCTTCTTCCGCCACGAAGGCCTCTCGCCGGACAAGGTGAGCTCGCGCATCAAGACGCTGGCCGGCCCGCGCCTCCTGGAGCGCGCCCGCCTGCTCGCGGCCCTGATGCGGATCGCCTATCCGGTTTCGGTCGCCATGGACGGCGTCCTGCCGCAGGCGCCTCTCACGGCCCGGGACGGCCAGGTCGTGCTGCGCCTGCCCGCCCATCTGGAGCCGCTGGCCAACGAGCGGCTGACGGGCCGCCTGCGAGGCCTCGGCAAGCTTCTCAACATGGATGCGCTGATCGAGATTGCATAGCGCATGGTCGTCGGGCGTCACTGCCCGAGAATGACGCTTCGTAAGCCAAGTCAACATATGTTAATTTGTGCCCTGACTCGGCTGGGTAACGTACGGGCATAGGATGCACAGCCAAAGGGGGGACGCCCATGCAGCTGATCGACCTCGGGGCCGTCCGCAATGCGGAACGCGCGTCGGAGCCCTACGACTACCTTCTTGCCTCCAGCCTGCTGAAGCCTGACGCGATCGACGATCTTCGCCGCGATTTCCCGGCGATCGACAAGCCCGGCTACCTCACCGTGGACGAGGTCAGGCTCCAGGGCCGCTTCAAGCAGCTCATCGACGAGCTGGAGGGTCCGGAGCTGACCGAGGAATTGTCCAGGAAGTTCGGCATCGATCTGCACCCTTATCCCCGCCTCACCACCATCATGAGGAAGTCGCAGCCGAAATACGGCGCCATCCACACGGACGGCCCGTCGAAGGTCATGACCATGCTGGTCTACATGAACGACGCGTGGCAGCAGGACGAAGGCGGGCGCCTGCGCGTGCTGTACGACGACAAGAACTACGACCGCTACAAGCTCGAGGTGCCCCCCACCATGGGCACCATGTTCGCCTTCCTGCGTTCGGACCATTCCTGGCACGGCCATCTGCCCTTCGCCGGGGAGCGCCGCGTGGTCCAGATCGCCTGGGTCAAGAGCCAGGCGGATGTGGACCGCAAGAAGAAGCACAACCGACTGGCCCAGGTCTTCAAGGGGATTTTCGGGCGGTAAACCCTGCGCACCGTGACGTCTGGTGTATAAGCGGTGGCCGGGCAGATCCCGGCCATCGTCATGTGGGGGGAGCTATGGCGCCGGACATCAGAACCATCGCGACGCGCATCGTCTACGAGAACCGCTGGATGCGCGTGCGGGAGGACGCCATCGTCCGTCAGGACGGCTCGCCCGGCATCTACGGGGTCGTTGAAAAGACGGACTTCGCCATCATCGCCCCCGTCGAGAGCAGCATGATCCATCTGGTGGAGCAGTACCGCTATCCCGTTCAGGGTCGCTATTGGGAATTGCCGCAGGGTTCATGGGAAGACGCGCCCGGCACCGATCCGCTGGAACTCGCCCGCGCCGAACTGCGCGAGGAGACCGGGCTGACGGCGGAGACCATGCTGCATGTGGGACACCTGTTCGAATGCTACGGCCATTCGAACCAGGGCTTCCACATCTACCTCGCCCAGGGCCTTCGTCAGGGCGAAACCCGGCGCGAGCACACCGAGCAGGACATGATAAGCCGCGCCTTCCCGACGGACCAGGTGCTGGCGATGATCTCCAACGGGGTGATCAAGGACGCCGCGACGGTGGCGACGCTCGGGCTGCTGCGTCTGAAGGGGCTTCTGTGACCTGTCAGGCCGGACCCATCGCCCTGATCCTCACCCGCCCGCGCTCCAGAACCAGGCCGAGCTGACCGTTCTTCAGGGCGATGGCCTTCTCACCGAACAGCTTGCGCCGCCAGCCGTGGAGGGACGGGACGTCGGCGTCGTCGCTCTCGGCGATGGCTTCCAGCTCCTCGACGGTGGCGATGATCTTGGGCGCGACGCCCTCCTGCTCGGCCACGGCCTTGAGTAGGACCTTCAGCAGGTCGACCACCGAGCCGGTGTTGGAGCGCCCGCGGCTGCGCTCGGGCATGGGGATGGTGGCGGGATCGCGCGCGAGCGCCCGCTCCACCGCCTCCAGGATCTCGCCACCGGTGCGGGAGCGCTCGAAGCCGTTGGGGATCGTGCGCAGGCGCCCCAGGGCCTCCACGCTGCGCGGGGCCGCGGTGGCGATGTCGATCACCGCATCGTCCTTGAGGATGCGCCCGCGGGGCACGTCGCGTCCTTGAGCCTCGCGCTCGCGCCAGGCGGCCACCTCCATGAGCACGGCGATCTCCCGCGGCTTGCGCAACCGGCCGGCCAGTCGGCGCCAGGCGTTGTCCGGATCGGCCTGGTAGGTTTCGGGAGAGGTTAGGATCGCCATCTCCTCGGCGAGCCAATCGAGGCGGCCGTTCTTCTGCAGCTGGTCCAGCAGCGCCTCGTAGACCTTCACCAGATGGGTGACGTCCGAGAGCGCGTAGGTGAGCTGAGCATCCGTGAGCGGGCGGCGCGACCAGTCGGTGAAGCGGGAGGACTTGTCGATCTTGGCCTTGGCGAGGTCGTTGCTGAGCTGTTCGTAGGAGACCGAGTCCCCGTAGCCGCACACCATGGCGGCGACCTGGGTGTCGAAGAGGGGCTCGGGCACGATGCCGCCGAGGTTCCAGATGATCTCCAGGTCCTGCCGGGCCGAATGGAAGACCTTCACCACGCTCCTGTTGGCCATCAGGGCCATGAAGGGATCGAGGCTGATGCCCTCCGCCAGCGGGTCGATAAGGTAGGCTTCCGCAGGGTCGGGGCTCGCTACCTGGATCAGGCAGAGCTTCGGGTAATAGGTGGTCTCGCGCAGGAACTCCGTATCGACGGTCACGAACGGATGCTGGCTGAGACGATTGCAGACGGCCGCCAGGGCGTCGGTGGAGGTGATCAGGTCCATGAAGCGTACATAACCCATCGGGAAAGGGCCCGCGAGTCCGCCGTGGCCGGATCCGCCGATTGTCGGAGGATAAGGTAAAACCTGGCCGAGTGACGAAACGTCGACGCATCGTTGTTTTGTATCGGCCGAATCCAGGTCAGGTGGGTGCGTTTGCTTCCATCATGCCCGGTTGAGCCCCGTTGTGCCCAGCGATTGATGGGCCGCCTCGGCAAACGCCATGGCATCGCCGTCCAGGGGCGGAGAGACGCGGCCTTCGCGCAGGACCACGATCCTGTCCGCCGCGCGGATCGTCTCGGGGCGGTGGGCAATGACGATGCGGGTGATCTTCAGCTGCGCCAGCGCCCGATTGACCTCGCGCTCCTTGTCGAGGTCGAGATGCGAAGTGCCTTCGTCCATGAAGAGGATGCGCGGGCGGCGGTAGAGCGCGCGCCCCAGCAGCACCCGCTGGCGCTGACCGCCCGAGAGGGTGGTGCCCATATCGCCGACGAGCGTGTCGTAGTTCATGGGCATGGCCATGATCTCGTCGTCGATCCCGGCAATCTTCGCGCATTCGCGCATCCAGTCGAGTTCGGGCCGCGCGTCGAAGAACGAGATGTTCTCGGCGATGCTGCCGGAGAGCAACTGGTCGTCCTGCATCACCACGCCGATCTGCGCGCGAAAGTCCTGGACGCTGAAATGCTCAAGCGGCGTGCCGTCGATGAGCACGCAGCCTTGCGTCGGCCTGAACAGCCCGAGCATGATCTTGAGGAGCGTCGTCTTGCCCGCGCCGGAAGGCCCGGCGATGGCGACGAACTCGCCCTGCTCGACCTGCAGGCACACGCCTGATAGAACCTCCGGTTCCGTATCCGCGTAGCGGAAGCTAATTCCCTCGAGGTTGACCGCGCCGCCGACCTGCCGCGTCCCAGGACTCTCGCGGTCCTGCTCGTGCTCCCTCTCGGCAAGGACGATGTCGGACAGCCGGTCGAGATGGAAATCGAGCATGCGGTGCTGGATCCCGGTCTCGATCAGGTTGGTGGCCATGGCGATGAACTGCTCCTTGTAGGCCATGAAGGCGCAGAGCATGCCGATGGTGAACTCGCCCGCCATGACGGCGCGTGCCCCGAGACAGAGCACGAGCACGTTCTCGATCCCGTAGATCAGATCGCGTGCCGTCTTGAAGCCGATGGTGAAGCGGCCGTAACGGATGCTGCGGCTGATCGTTTCCGCATGGCGGTTCTGCCACCGGGCCTCCCGGTCGGCCTCGCGCCCGAAGATCTTGATGCTCTGGATGGCCCGTGCCGTCTCGATGAAGGCGGTCTGCTCCCGGGCCGCCGCCTCGATCATCTCCTCCTGGCGCTGGCGCAGGTCCCGACAGAGGGCGAGGCGCAGGAGGATATGGAGGGCGAGCGCCCCAAGCACGATGCCCGACAGCATCGGGCTGTAAACCAGGATCATCACGAGGGTGAGGGTTGCCGTCACCCCGTCGACAAGGGCGCCGACAAGGCCGTCCGAGACCCGCCGCTGGATCGGCTCCAGCGAACGGAAGCGCGAGACGAGATCGCCGACATGCCGCTTCTCGAACCAGCTCACGGGAAGCCGCACGAGGCGGTGGAACAGATTGGCGCCCATCCGGAACTGGAGTGCGCCGCTCAGGAAGAGCAGCACCTGGGAGCGTATCCAGTCGGCCGCGATGCGGATCAGGGTGAGCAGCCCGAAACCGAGCGCGAGGGCCGCGAGCAGGCCCTGGTCGCCCTGCACGACCGCCTCGTCGACCGCAAGCTGCACGATGAGCGGAGCGGCGAGCACGGCCGCCTGCAGCACCGCCGACAGGACGAGCGCCTGTGCGAGCGCCCGCCCGACCCCGTGCATCCCGGCCCAGAGGGACGTGAGGCGCAGGCGCGTCGTTTCCTTCTGGCGCTCGAAGGAGGCGGTCGGCGTCAGCTCCAGGGCGATGCCGGTAAAGCGGCGTCCGGCCTCGTCGAGCGTCAGGGTCCGGACGCCGGAGGCAGGGTCGTGAATGGTGATCGTCCGTCCGCCGACCCGTTTGAGCAACACGAAATGGTTCATGTCCCAGTGCAGGATGCAGGGAAGTGCGATCCGTTCCAGCTGCTCCGGCTCGAGTCGGAGGCCGCGTCCGGACAGGCCGAGCCTCTGGCCCATGGCGAGCACGTCCTTGAGAGTCACGCCCTTGAGCGAGACCGAGAACAGGCGCCGCAAAGCCGCGAGATCGACCTCGCGCCCGTGATAGGTCGCGATCATGGCAAGGCAGGCGAGGCCGCATTCGGCCGCCTCCGACTGGATGATGGCCGGCAGGCGCGGCGTGCCGAAAAAGCCGAGCCGGGCGAAAAGCCTCACATTCGTCCCCCGACGCCCCTGCGCTGCGGATCGGCCTGAACCGCGCCGCCTGCTGCCACGAGAGCCCCGCCGACGGTGTCCTTGCGGACATGGGCGACCGCACCGAGGAAGAGGAGGGTTGCCGCGGCGCAGGCCACGGCGAACCCACCGACCAGCGGCCAGGAGAGGGGCGCAGCCGGAATCGGCACGGACGCGTGCTCGTCCGTGGCCCTGGTCATGGCCTGTGGGCGGAATAAGGGCTGATGAGCCACCGCAACTCTCCGTGCAAAACGTTATGACGTTATGTTGCAGAAAGACCAGGGTGGCGCAAGGTGACGCTTACGGAACGGAGGTCGGCCGGCGCAGGTCAGGCGCTGGGCTGGATGCGGGCGAGATGCTTCTTGCGCGCCTTCGCCTGACGCTCCGCGCGTGTCATGAGCCAGTCGAGGATGTTGTGCTCGACCACGAGACCGGTCTCCGCATCCTCGAGGCGCTGGATCCGGTCGACCCGGAAGCCGCGATAGCCGTCCTCGGACAGGATGTCGATGCCGCCGAGCAGCATCTTGCCGGGCCCGACCTTCAGCTCGCGCGCCAGCACCCAGCGCCGGCTGGCATTGCCGGCCTGATCGATATAGTCGAGCTCCAGCGCCCCCTCGAAGGGATAGACGTGCCAGTTGCCCTCGATCCGCTCCTCCACGGGAGCGTTCCGGGCCGGTCTCAACAGGGATGTGGCAAGGGTCGTAACCATAGGAAGAATATGGGAATTCACCCTTTGTTCTGCAAGGATTTCGGGCCTCCGAAATCCAAGAAAATCCTTGGAAAATAAGGAGAACGAGGTCTCTTCGGCGCTGCCGAGGCATCAGGGCCATTGGCAGAGGGCGCCGGCGTCCGCCTCCAGCAATCGGGCCAGGGCCGAAACCAGAAGGACGGCGGTGAGAACCCCGCTTGCGATCACGAGGAACCGGAAAGGATAATCGACGAAATCCTCAGGCCGCCGCTTCATGATCCCCTCTTTCTAGAAAGGTTCTAGAGAGGAAGAGGCGGACTCGCGTTAACCTTTGTTAGGGCCAAGCTTTGAAGCCCCGCGAGCCGATCCGATGGTTAACGGCTCGCCGACGGCCCGGACGAGGCGGAAAAGTCCGCGGCAGACGAAGAGGGCTCCGTCGCGAGAGGGGGTGGCCTCGCGGATGTGCTCTGGCGCACACGAGAAGGGGGTACTCCCGGGGGGACGATTGTTGGGATGCATGGAACAGGACAGAATTCCCCTCATATCCATGACAGGTGATCCCATGCAGGCCCTCTTCATCGCCTCTCTTTTCCTGAGCGTGACCCTGACGGCCTTCATGCTGGTCGTCAGCCTGACGAACCTCATGGGTCCGGTGGTCGGCCTGACGATCCATTGAACGTTCCGGCACGAGGCCAAGGGCAGGGGAGCGGGAAAGAGCCTGCTGCACGACGGAATGTCGTACCCGACGGCCGCAGGCCGGGACGGTTATCGCCCACCCCCAGACGTCATGGCCGGCCCTGTGCCGGCCATCCCGATCGGAAAGGTGCGGTGCTCCACAATATCGGGATCACCGGCACGAGGCCTCTGATGACGTCGAGGGTGCGGGTGAGGTCGTGATGTTATGTTCTCACTTTGTTCTTGACACGGTGTTGCACCTGAGCTATATCGTTGCCCAGATCGGTTCCTTCGAGGGGCGCGCTCGCGAGGCGTCGCAAGCTGTGGGAGC
>JAESFT010000285.1_pt1 | contig 40973 bp, 41 predicted proteins | sample 9269451 | NCBI WGS metagenome assembly JAESFT01 (sample SAMN14502557, study PRJNA617106) | algae metagenome | isolation source: Scytonema hyalinum WJT4-NPBG1 and co-occurring heterotrophs from well... | place: USA: Mojave Desert, Joshua Tree National Park, California | collected 2006-05-25
GCCATGCGCAAGGGCTCTCATATTGCGGTGGAGGCCCTTCTCGCCTTCCTGCCGCGTGAAGGCAAACACTGGATCCTCGTGATTGTCGACGGCCTCGTCGCCCTCTTTTGCGGCGCCATGGCATGGTATGCCTATCAGCTCGGCGCGCTCGCTCCTGGCTACATGGTCTCGATCGATATCCCGAAGGGATACATGTACTGGGCCGTATCCGCTGCACTGGCCAGCGTAACGGTCTATGCCACATTGCGGTTCGTCCGTCGCATCCTGCGCCGTGAGACGGACGCTTCCCACAGCCTTACGCTCGATTGATCGCGGAGATCTCCATGCTCATCGGTTTGATGCTTGTAGCGCTCCTGATCATGATCGTGATCGGCGTACCGATCGCGGTGGCGCTCGCCGGCTCCTCGCTGCTGTTCCTTTTTGTCGGCAACATGACCGGTGAGGTGACGACACCTGTGATCACAGTGATCCACCGCATGGTGAATGGGGTCGATTCCTTTCCGCTTCTGGCCGTGCCCTTCTTCATCATGGCCGGAAATCTGATGAATTCCGCCGGAATCACCAAGCAGATCTACGACTTTGCCGTCGCCGCCGTCGGCTGGTTGAGAGGTGGCTTGGGTCACGTGAACGTGGCCGGTTCCGTCATCTTCGCAGGCATGTCCGGCACTGCCGTCGCAGATGCGGGCGGTCTTGGAACGATCGAGATCAAGGCCATGCGAGATCACGGTTACGACACGAAATTCGCCGTGGGCCTGACGGCTGCCTCTTCCACCATCGGACCGATCATCCCGCCGTCCCTCCCGCTCGTCATTTATGGCGTTGTTGCAAACGCATCGATCAATGCGCTTTTCGTCGCAGGCATCGTTCCCGGCCTGATCATGGCGCTCTTCATGTCGGCAACGGTGGCTCTCTATGCGCACCGATACGGCATCGGACGCGATGCAGCGTTCGAACTTGGCCGCCTCGGACGGTCGTTTCTCAACGCCTTCCTGCCTCTTTTGACCCCTGCGATCATCATCGGCGGGATGAGCTTCGGCCTCTTCACGCCGACGGAAGCTGCAGTCTTCGCCTGCGCCTACGCCCTCCTGCTATCGACGGTGATCCACCGCACCTTCAACATAGTTCTCGCGGCACGCGGCCAGCGTCCCCGGTATTCGGTTCTGAGCCTGCGCCAATTTGTGCGAGTGACTATGGACACGATCGAGACCACGGCCGTGGTTCTTCTCATCGTGGCAGGTGCCTCGATCTTCGGATGGGTGCTCACCACCACCCGCACCACGGACGCCCTCGGCGAGTGGATCATCACCTACGCGTCTGACCCAATCACCTTCTTGCTTCTGGTCAATGTCTTTCTTCTGATCGTCGGCTGCTTCATGGAAACCATTGCTGCGATCACGATCCTGACCCCGGTACTGCTGCCTGTCGCCGTGAAGCTCGGTATCGATCCCGTTCATTTCGGTCTCATCATGGTTTTGAACCTGATGATTGGGCTGCTCACGCCACCGGTCGGCATGGTTCTCTATGTCCTGGCTCGTGTTGCCAAAATATCCTTCGAGGAATGCATGAAGGCCTGCGCGCCTTGGCTGGTGCCGTTGCTGCTCGTTCTTCTCCTCATCACCTTCGTCCCTGAAACCGTTCTTTGGCTACCGCAATTCCTCAAGGAACTCGGCTACCTTTGATTATGAAAAGCGATGTTATGAACACTCCCCGCACCATCCGCCTCTCTCCCGATGACAACGTGGTCATCGCCATCGACCTTGTGAATCAGGGCGCCAACGCAGCCGGATTGACAGCCCGCGAGCGCATTCTGCGCGGTCACAAGATGGCAGCCCAGCCGATCCGAGAGGGCGAGCCGATCCGGAAGTTCGGCCAAATTATCGGCTTTGCCAAGACCCACATTGCGCCGGGCGAGTGGGTGCATGAGCACAATGTCGGCTTGCATGACTTCGAGCGTGACTACGCCTTCTGCGCCGACGCACGGGATGATGACCTGCTCGCGCCCGAGATGCGCACCACCTTCCAGGGATATCGCCGCGCCTCCGGCCGGACAGGCACCCGCAACTACATCGGTATCCTGACATCGGTGAATTGTTCGGCCTCGGTCGCGCGTTTCGCCGCCTCCGAAGTGGAGCGCTCAGGAATCCTGCGCGATTACCCCGGCATCGATGGCATCGTTGCAATCGTCCACGGGACCGGATGCGGACACGCGGCCTATGGTGAGGGGTTCGACATTCTGCGGCGTACGCAATGGGGTTATGCCAGCCATCCCAACTTCGCCGGCGTCATCATGGTCGGCCTCGGCTGCGAGGTGTTTCAGATCGGCCGGATGAAACATGAATACAACCTCACTGAAAGCGAGACATTCCGCACCCTCACCATTCAGGAAACAGGCGGCACTAGGCGAACCGTGCAGGCGATCGTCGATGCGGTGAAGGACATGCTCCCGATTGCTGCCAGGGCTCAACGGGAGACGCGCCCCGCATCGGAACTGGTGCTTGCCCTCCAATGTGGCGGCTCCGACGGCTACTCCGCGCTTACGGCCAATCCTGCTCTTGGTGTCGCATCCGATCTGCTGGTGCGCCATGGCGGAACCTCGATCCTGTCCGAGACGCCCGAGATTTACGGGGCGGAGCATCTGCTCACCCGGCGTGCGGCCACCCGGGAGATCGGTGAGAAGCTCGTTTCGCGGATCAAATGGTGGGAGGATTACACTGCGCGCAACGGCGGCGAGATGAACAACAATCCGTCGCCCGGCAACAAGGCAGGAGGACTGACGACGATCCTCGAAAAATCCTTGGGCGCTGCAGCGAAGGGCGGACGGTCCACGCTTCGTGCGGTTTATGAATATGCCGAACAGATAAAGGATTGCGGTTTCGTCTACATGGATACGCCGGGCTACGATCCTGTCGCCGCGACAGGCCAGGTTGCCGGCGGCGCAAACCTGATCGCCTTTACGACGGGGCGCGGCTCGGCGTTCGGCTGCAAACCCGCGCCGTCCCTGAAGCTCGCCACGAACTCCGATATTTACCGCCGCATGTTGGACGACATGGACATTAATTGTGGCGATATCCTCGACGGCGTCTCTCTCGAGGCGAAAGGGAAAGAGATTTTCGAGACTCTGCTCCGCGTCGCATCCGGGGAGCATACGAAGTCGGAAGACCTCGGCTATGGCGATCTGGAATTCGTTCCTTGGCAGGTCGGCGCGACCATGTGATTACAACCTGCTATCGCGAAGTTATTTCATTGCGATGTGCTGTTCGTGGCTCTCCTGCGACATAGCCTCCTCATGAGAATGCGTTAACCCAACATTAACCATGACGAAGCGATGATTGTCGTGCTGATCCCGGACGCGGATCAACACTCTCCCATAAGCGAACGGGGCGCGGATGTACCGCCTCGATTCGCTTTGGGATGCAGTGTCCAAGTGCAGGGAAGATGCACATCCGGCGCGGGAGCGGACTCAGCCCAGTACGTAGAAGGCGGCTCCCAGAGCTGCTATCGCGCTGACGAATGCGTAAGGATACCAAGCTGGAAAAGGCTTGTCGTGACCCTTGAAGCTCACGAAGAATCTCCTGGATCGAGAGGTCCGCTCCCACTTCCTTACGCAAAATGGTATTTTCGTGAGATGCGCTCGTATATTGCCAAGGTTTTGTCGCGGAACCGCAATGTGAGAATAAAGCCGAAATGCGCTTCTGCGGCCCCGGTAGCTGCGTATCGAACTCAGGAAAATTACTTTGAAGCTCTTTTAAAGAGGCAAATTCCATTCCGATCTCAAAGGTGTAGCGGCTGTTTTAGAACACCTCTGATCTTCTCCTAAGCCCTTGATCAATTTGAATTCTTTCAGATATCTCATCAGGGTCGCCTACGGGAATTCTCCCGGTATTGGGCATTCGATTGATCTGCCGAAGACACCTGCGCTCAGCCCTTCCGTTGATGGGCTGGACAGAACGTCGCGTCGGGCGGTCGCTCGCCATCATGAGGAGAACGAGTTCATGGGCATGAGCACCTGGAATGAGCCTGGCTTTGCAGCTGGCATCGTCGCCTGCTTGACCCTTCTCCTGCCCTTCAGCGGGACCTCGCTTGCTCAGGACAATGCACCGCCTCCGAGCTCCTTGCGAATTGAGCTGAACAAGATCGAGGCGTCGGGGGAAAGCTGCCGGACCTATTTCCTCATCGACAATCAAAAAGGCGAGACCTGGAAATCGCTGAAGCTCGATCTGTTTGCTCTCGACACCGATGGCGTAGCGGCCAAGAGGCTCGCCGTCGAAGTCGGTCCGGTGCCACGCCGCAAGACCCTCATCAAGCTTTTCGATTTCCCCGGGCTGAACTGCTCCCGCTTTGGACGAGTTCTGCTCAACGATGTTCTGACCTGCGAAGGCGCTACCACTTCGCGGGAGGATTGCCTGTCCGACATTGAGACGGCCTCGAAGATCGACACCGTATCCTTCGTGAAGTGAGTTTCCACCATGAATGAGATCATGCCCGCAGCACCGCATGACATGTCCTTCCTCGGCCTGTTTCTGCAAGCCGATCCGATCGTCAAGGGCGTCATGATCCTGCTCGTCCTGGCGTCTCTCGGCTGCTGGACGATCGTCTTCGAGAAGCTTCTGCGCTTCAGAAGCATCCGTCGCCAAGCCCGCGCCTTCGAAGCGGCGGCCCGTTCGGGGGACAAGCTTCATCCGCAGATGCCCGGTGCGACAGGCCGGATCGTCGCTGCGGGACACGAGGCTTGGCGCGATCAGGACGTCTCCGAGAGCCGCGCGGAGCGGCGGGAGCGCATCGAGCGGGCGATGCGGGCCGCTCTGTCAGTCGACATGCGCCAGCTTCAGGTCGGACTGCCCTTCCTGGCCACCATCGGATCGGCGGCGCCCTTCATCGGCCTGTTCGGCACGGTCTGGGGCATCATGAACTCCTTCTCCGCCATCGCTGCGAGCCAGGACACGAGCCTCTCCGTTGTGGCACCCGGCATCGCTGAAGCCTTGTTCGCAACCGCCATTGGCCTCGTGGCCGCCATTCCGGCCGTGATGGCCTACAACAAGCTGACGACAGATCTCGGGCGCTTGCAGCAATCCTTTGCCGCCGGCATCACGGCTCTGGGCGATCGTCTGGCCCGCGACCGCAAGCCCCACGTTCGAACAGAGGCTGCCGAATAATGGGCATGGGACCGATCCGGACGCAGGACACCGACGACGAATTCGGGGCTGCGCCACTCTCCGAGATCAACGTTACGCCGCTCGTGGACGTGATGCTCGTCCTGCTGATCATCTTCATGGTGGCGGCACCGCTCATGACCGTCGGCGTGCCCGTACAGCTGCCGAAGACGGCGGCACCGAAAGTGTCGCAGCCGAAGCAGCCAGTCGTGATTACCATTGACGCGCAGGGTCAGCCCTTCCTCGACAAGGACCTCCTCGCCGCCGAGACCATGATGCCGCGCCTGCGGCAGCTTGCGAGCGCGGATGCAAGCCAGGTCGTGCTGGTACGCGGCGACAAGGCCGTCCCATATGGCCGCATCATCGAGATCATGGGCCAGATCAACGCCGCAGGCTTCCAAAAGGTGTCCCTGATCGCGCAGGCCCCGAGCGGCACGCCGGCTCAGTAGGATCTGCAGCAAATCCATGTCCGTTCAAACTCTCAGACCGACGCAGGATCCGAGCCGGCTCGGCGTCGCCTTCCTCGCGGCGCTCCTTCTGCATGGGGCGGCGCTGACGGCCGTGACTTTCTGGCCGTCCGATGCGGAAGACCCGCCTGGCGAGCAGGAGATCACCATCGATCTCGCGCCCGCCAAGGAGGAGGTCGTGTCAGTGGCACCTGCGGAGATGTCCGCCCAGGCGGCACCGCCCGTCGAGGAAGTCCAACCGTCCGAACCGGACACTGTTGAGCCTTCCCCCCCCGAGGAGGCCGTCCAGGACCAGCCTCAAGATGTGGCCGAAGCATCTGCTGAACCCGAGCCGGTGACGGAAGCCGTCACTGTGGAAGCGCTGCCCGCGCAGCCGGAAACCGAGGCGGAATCTGTCGTCGCGCTGCCGCCGCCCGAAGCGGTGGTCGCAAAGCCCATCGAGGAGAAACCGGCACCGAAGCCCGAACCTAAGCCAGAGAAGAAGCCTCCACCAAAGCCGGTCGAGCGAAAGCCTCCTCCTCGTCGAACTGTCGCCCAGCAGCCGCAACCCCCATCGGAAGCGCGTCAGGGGCAGGCATCAGCCTCGCGCGAAAACATGAGCGGTTCGGCAGCCTCAGCTGATCCGGATGCTATGAGGCGCTACAGGGCAACGCTCTATGCTGCAGTGAAGAACCGTCTGCGCTACCCACCAACGGCAGAGAGGCAAGGGATTTCCGGTACAGCGGAGGTACGGTTCACGCTGGACCGTTCAGGACAGGTCATCAGTGCATCGCTGGTGCGCAGTTCTGGTAATCCTTTACTGGATCAGGCTGCACTGGCGACAGTGCGCCCCGGTTCATCTCTCCCGGCAGCGCCAGCTTCCGTGCCACAGTCGCAATTCACGGTCAGTGCACCCTTACGCTTCGATCAGCGCTAAGTGCTTATTGTAGCGGCGAACTTGACGGTCGCAGGATCACGATTACCCTGTTCTCAACACCGCCGGCTGAGTGCAGTGCTGCCTGTACGGGCCGGCCAACAACGACAGGGAGGATCGCCATGGCCGAAAAGGCTTTCGCCTCGACAGGAGACACCGCCGCCAAGACGGTGTCGTTTACCGAGATCGGCCCGGATCTCTATGCCTACACGGCCGAAGGCGATCCCAATTCCGGCATCATCGTCGGCGACGACGGCTGCATGGTCATCGATGCGCAGGCCACACCCGCCATGGCCGAGGACGTGATCGCCCGCGTGCGTACGGTGACCGACAAGCCGATCAAATACGTGGTGCTCTCCCACTACCATGCCGTACGGGTGCTCGGCGCGTCCGCTTACAACGCGCAGGGCATCATCGCCTCCACCACCACCTATGACCTCATCGTCGAGCGCGGCGAACAGGACAAGGCGTCCGAGATCGGCCGCTTCCCGCGCTTGTTCCGCGGCGAGAGCAGCATCCCGTCCGGCCTGACTTGGCCGACGCTGACCTTCGAAAGCGGGATGTCGGTGTTCTTGGGCAAGCGCGAGATCAAGCTGTTCCATCTCGGAGCCGGCCACACGGCAGGGGATATTGTCGCCTGGGTTCCGGACGCCGAGGTGATGTTCACAGGCGATCTCGTGGAGTACCACTCCGCCTGCTATTGTGGCGACGCTTACCTGCGCGAGTGGCCACAGACACTCGATGCGATTCTCGACTTCCAGCCCAAGGCGATTGCGCCGGGGCGGGGCGATGCGCTGCAGGGAGAGCAGGCGGTGCGCGAGGCGGTGGCGATGACACGGGACTTCGTCGGCACGCTCTACGGTGCCGCCGAACTGTCTGCGGCACGCGGGCGCTCGTTAAAGGAAACCTTCGCCGCGACCCGCGAGGTCATGGATCCGAAGTTCGGCGAATTCGCCATCTACGAGCACTGCCTGCCGTTCAACGTCTCGCGCGCTTTCGATGAGGCCTCCGGCATCGACCATCCGGTGATCTGGACCGCCGAGCGCGACCGCGAGATGTGGGCCGCTCTGCAAGGGTGACATCAGGAGAGGGGTGGATGCGCCATGAACAGCCGCAAGATCCTCTACCAGTTCGGCTATCGCCGCAGCCCCGACCAGGATCGCCCCTCTCCGGCCCGGCACCCCGTCGTCGTCGTCGGTGCGGGGCCTGTCGGGCTGTGCACCGCCATCGATCTGGCACAGCGCGGTGTGCCTGTGGTGCTCCTCGACGATGCGGACCGCATCGGAGAAGGGTCGCGCGGCATTTGCTATGCCAAGCGCACCCTTGAAATCCTGGACAGGCTCGGTGTCGCCGAGGCCTGTCTTGAGAAGGGTGTGACCTGGAAGCTCGGCAAAGTCTTTCAGCGCAACGATCAACTCTATGCCTTCGACCTGCTGCCTGAGAACGGGCATAAGATGCCGGCCTTCATCAACCTTCAGCAGTATTATCTGGAGCATGCTCTCGTGGAGCGTGCCGCCCGACTGCCCAATCTCGACATCCGCTGGCGCAACAGGGTGAGTGGTCTCAAGCGCCGCAATGAGGGGGTATCACTTGCCATCGAGACGCCCGAAGGCTCCTACGACGTCGATGCCGATTGGGTCGTGGCGGCCGACGGTGCCCGTTCTGCCTTACGCGGGATGCTCGGGCTCGACTTCAAGGGTGAGGTCTTCGAAGATCGCTTTCTCATCGCCGACGTAAAGATGAAGGGCGATTTTCCGCCAGAGCGCTGGTTTTGGTTCGATCCGCCCTTCCACGACGGACGCTCTGCCCTCCTTCACAAGCAACCGGACGACGTCTGGCGCATCGACCTGCAGCTTGGCCCTGATGCGGATGCAAAGGCGGAGCAATCGCCCGAGCGCGTGATTCCCCGGCTGCGCCAGATGCTGGGGCATGACGCCTTCAGCCTCGAATGGGTGTCGGTCTATACATTCCAGTGCCGACGTCTGGAGCGTTTCGTCCATGGCTGCGTGGTCTTTGCCGGCGATGCCGCCCACCAGGTTTCACCCTTCGGCGCGCGTGGTGCCAATTCCGGCATCCAGGACGCGGAGAATCTTGCCTGGAAGCTCGCGATGATCCTCAGAGGCGAGGCGCCCCAGAGCCTAATCGACAGCTATGATATCGAACGCTCGGCAGCCGCAGACGAAAATATTGGGCATTCGACCCGCTCGACCGACTTCATCGCCCCGCGCTCGGCGCAGGAGCGGCGCTTTCGCGATGCCATCCTGGCTCTTGCGCGGCATGCCCCCTTCGCCAAACGAATGGTGAACTCCGGTAGGCTGTCTCTGCCGTCGACCTATGAGACGCCTTTGTCGACGCCGGATCAGGATGCCTGGTCCGGCTCCGCCCGCCTCGGCGCACCGTTGCCTGATGCCCCGATGCTGACCTACAGTGGTCAGCCGATCTGGCTGCTCGAAGCTTTGGGCGGCGAAGAGGCCCTGATTCATGTGCCCGATAGGGCCGACGCGCCCGCCGGCAAGCGCGTTCTCGTAATCGGTGACGACCTGATCGACGTGCAAGGTCTCTTCGCACACAGGTTCGACGCCAAGCCGGGCAGCACCTACCTCGTCCGGCCGGACCAGCATCTTGCAGCACGCTGGCGTCATGCGACGCCGCCTCAGATCGAGCGCGCCTCCCGCCGCTTGAAGGGCCTTGAGGGAGATCGCACATGACCACACTTGTGACCGCGAGCCGCTTTCCCGATCCGGATCGTGCCTATCGTGCATTGATCGAGGCTCATCGGGGTTTGTCCGACGAAGAAAGCACTGCGCTCAACTCCGCCCTCGTGCTGATCCTCGCCAATCACATCGGCGATCAAGCCGTGCTTCAGGAGGCTCTCGCCTTGGCCAAGCAGACCATGGAACGCACACAAGACGGGGTCGCTGACTATTCGATGCCGAGATAGGCCGCCTTGACCTGGGGATCCGCGAGAAGGGCCGAACCCGCTCCACTATAGGCGACCTTACCGGTTTCCAACACATAGCCCCGATCTGCAATCGCCAAAGCGGCGCTGGCGTTCTGCTCGACGAGAAGAACCGTGATACCGTCCTTCTTGAGCGACACGATGGCGTCGAGGATCTGGTCGACCAGAAGCGGCGACAGGCCGAGCGACGGCTCATCCAGCAGCAGAAGCTTGGGACGCCCCATCAGAGCGCGACCGATCGCCAGCATCTGCTGCTGACCGCCCGACAAGCCGCCCGCGAGAAGATTCCGCTTCTCGGCCAGAATCGGGAACATCGCATAGACGCGGTCGCGATCGTCGTCGATCTCCGTGTCGCGGCGGCGGTAGGCACCAAGCCGCAGGTTGTCCTCGACGGTCAGGGGGCCGAACACCTGCCGGCCTTCCGGCGATTGCGTGATGCCCAAGCCCACCCTCTGATGAGGCGGCAGACGGTCGATGCGCTGGCCCTTGAACCGGATCTCGCCGCCGGTGACTGGCTGGACGCCGGAAAGCGCGCGGAGCAGCGTGGTCTTGCCCGCGCCGTTCGAGCCGACCAGCGCGACGATCTCGCCAGACTGGACCTCGAGAGTGACGCCCTTGAGTACCTCGATCCGGCCATAGGCGCTGCGCAGCCCTTCGACCTCAAGCACGGGCTGCCTCCCGTGCCCCGTGCTGTCCCAGATAAGCCTCAAGGACCCTTGGATCATCGCGCACCTCCCGCGGCGTTCCCTCGGCCAGCGTCCGCCCACGCTCGAGCACGAGAATCTTGTCCGAAATCTTCATCACGAGCTTCATGTCATGCTCGACAAGGACGACGGCAACTCCGCGGTCGGCGACCTGCTTGATGAGGTGATCGATCTCTTCGGTCTCCACCGCATTGCAGCCGGCGGCTGGCTCGTCGAGAAGGAGCACGCTGGGTTCTGCGGCAAGCGCACGTGCGATCTCCAGGCGCTTGCAGGCGCCGTACGGCAAGGAGCCTGCGGGGACATCCGCGACGTCCATCAGACCAACATCAGCGAGTAGATCGAGAGCCGCCGCCCGCGTCTCGCGATTCTGGCGCGTCACCGAAGGAGTGCGGAACAAGGCTGGCAGAAGACGGCACTTCTCCCGGAGATGGCGACCCACCATCACGTTTTCGCACGCGGTCATGCGCTGGAAGATCTGCAAGTTCTGGAAGGTGCGGGACAGCCCGCGTGCGGCCAGCTTGTGGGGTGCAAGTCCGGTCACATCCTCATCGGCAAGATGGATCGATCCACGGCTCGCGGCATACACGCCGGATACGATGTTGAAGAGGGTAGTCTTGCCTGCCCCGTTCGGACCGATGATCGACAGGATCTGCCCAGGACTGACCGAGAAGCTCACGCCGTCCACAGCCTTCACGCCGCCGAAGGAAATCCCGATATCCGTCGCCTTGAGGATGCTCATGAGCGTGCCCTCCGGAGGAGTAGGCTTGAGAGGCTGGGCACGATGCCGTTGCGCATGAAGATCATCGCCACGATGATGATGAGGCCGAGCAGGAGATGCTCATATTCCTGGAAGATCGTCAGAGCTTGTGGAAGCGTCACGAGAACGGCAGCGCCGACGATGCTCCCGACGACCGATCCGAGCCCACCCAGGACCACGATGGTGACGAGTTCCACCGAGTGCAGAAAACCTGCCTGATCCGGGTTGATGAAGCCGTTCATGAAGGCCAGCGCGGAACCCGCCAGCGACGCATAGACGGCGGCGATCACGAAGGCCTGCAGCTTGAAGCGCGCCACGTCGACGCCGACCACCTGTGCCGCCACCTCGCTGTCGTGCAGTGCACGGAAGGCTCGGCCGGTCGGCGTCTCGTCGAGATTAAGGGCGATCCAGGTTCCGACGAGCAGAAGACCGCCGGTCACCCAGTACCATGTGTAGGATCCGCTGACCCGCCATCCGAAGAGGGTGAGCCTCTCGACTGGCATGCCGTCCGGCCCACCGGTCCAGCGGCTTTCCGTCGTGATGACGAGGGCCACGAGAACGCCGAGACCCAGAGTGGCGATGGCAAGATAATGCCCTTTGAGCCGCAGGATCGGGCGGCCTACCAGATAAGCGAGAGCCGCCGAGAGAACCGCCCCGATGAGAAGCGCCGCCCAGGGTGGAAGGCCAAGATGCGTCGGCCCAATAGCCACTGCGTAAGCGCCGATGCCGAAAAACGCCGCGTGTCCCAGGCTGACCTGGCCCGCCTGCCCCATGAGGATGTTGAGGCCGATAGCGGCGAGGGCGGACACCCATACGAGGGAGGCCACGCGGAAATAGTAGCTCGACGGAAAGAGGAGCGGGAGAACGGCGATCACGACCGCCAGCACGGCGAGCGTAACGAAGCGCTGGTTCAGGAGAGCACGCATTCTCACACCCTCTCCACGACACGGCGCCCGAACAGTCCCTGGGGCGCAGCGAACAGCACGATGAGGATGACCAGGAAGGCGAAGGCATCCTTGTAGGTCGAACTGATGTAGCCGGCGCCGAAGCCCTCGAGCAGCCCGAGCAGGAGACCTCCGACGACCGCGCCGACCGGATTGCCCATGCCGCCCAGCATGGCGGCGGCAAAACCCTTCAGGGCCAGTAGCGTGCCGACATCGTAGCTCGTCAGGGTGATCGGCGTGACCAGGATCCCGGCAATCGCCCCGATGGCGGCGGAGCCGCCGAAGGCCAGCGCCATGATCGTGGTCGTGTTGATCCCGACGAGGCGTGCGGCCAATCGGTTCGCCGCCGTGGCGAGAACGGCTTTTCCGAGGAGCGTATGTTCAAGAAAGACATAGAGCGCCAGGACGACGACCGCCGTTCCGCCGAGCACCCAGAAGCTCTGCGGCTGCACGGCAGCGCCCAGCACGTCGACAGGCGTGTCGCCGGTGAATGCGGGCAGCTTGTGAAACTGTTTGTCGAACGTGATCGCCGCAACACCCCGCAAGAGAATCGATGCGCCGATGGTGATGATGATGAGCGTCACGGCCGACGCACCGCGCGCTGGCTCGATGGCGAATCGGTGAAGCAGAAGACCGATCGCGACGGCGGCACAGATGGCAATGAGAGCCGCCAGAGGCAATGGCATTCCGGCAGCCGACGCGAACACTGTCACCATGCCGCCAAGCATAACGAATTCGCCCTGCGCGAAGTTCACCACGCCTGAGGCGTTGTAGATCAGGGTGAAGCCGAGGGCGACCAGCGCATAAACGGCTCCCACTGTCAGACCGGATATGAGGAACTGGAGGAACTCGGCCATGATGCGATCCCGCGACCTTCAGGTTGCCGGGTGGGAGGCTGTCAGTCAGCTTCCCGCCCGTTCGATTGCAGCGAAAGATCAGCTTCCGGAGGCTATCAGATTCCAGTCTCCGCCCTTGATCTCGAGCATGCGGAAGGCCGAGAGGTCGAGGCCGAGATGGTCAGTGGGCGACATGTTCACGATACCGCCGGTGCCGACGAAGCCCTTGGTCTTCTCGATCTCGTCGCGGATCTTCTGCGGATCGGTCGAGTTCGCACGCTTCATGGCCTCGACCAGAATGAAGAGACCGTCATAGGCGTGCCCCCCGAAAGTCGAGACCGGCTGCTTCGTCGCGCTCTCGTAGGCCTGCTTGTACTCCGTCACGACCTTCTTCTGCGGGTCGCTCTCCGGCAGCTTGTCGCCGACGAGAAGTGCCGCGGCCGGCAGACGAACGCCTTCGGCAGCAGCACCTGCCAGGTCGATGAAGCTCTTCGAAGCAACGCCATGGCTCTGGTAGAACGGGATGTTGGTCATGCCGAGCTGAGCATAGTTGCGGGTCACGATGGCCGGCCCCTGGCCGAAGCCCGGATTGACCACGGCCTGCACGCCGGCCGTGTTCTTGATCTTCGTAAGCTGGGCGGTCATGTCGCTGTCGCGCGGACCGTAGCTTTCATCTGCGACGATCTGCATGCCGTAATTCGGCGCGACCTTGACGCATTGCGCGCGCATGGACGCTCCGAAGCCGTCGGTGCCCGAGATCATGCCGATCTTGGTGAGGTTGCGCTTCTTCAGATCCTCGAAAATCTTCTCGCAGGCCATCTTGTCGGTATGCGGCGTCTTGAAGACGAACTTGCGCACCGGGTCGATCACCTCGATGGCACCGGCGAGCGAGATGAACGGGACCTGTGCCTCTTCGAACACGGGAATCATCGCCATGGTTGAGCCGGTGGTCGTTCCCCCCACCATGGCGATCACCTCGTCGTCTTCGATGAGGCGGGTCGCGAAGGTGCGCGCCTTGTTGGCATCTCCGCCGTCATCGTAGATCACGAGCTCGATCTTCTTGCCGGCGACGCCCCCGGCCGCGTTGATCTTATCGACGTAGATCTTCAGTGTCTTGTCTTCAGGCTCGCCGAGGAAGGACGACGGCCCGGTGACCGAGAGAACGGATCCGATTTTGACGGTGCCCTGAGCGAGTGCGCCATGGGAGAGACCGAGGCCCATGGCGCTCGTTATCAGCAGTGTCTTGAGAGTTGCCTTCGCGTTCATGTGTTTCCTCCGGGTTTCGTTGTCGTTCGTTGTTCTTGTTGTTGCGCAAAGGATCAGGCTGCCAAGAGCCTGCGGATCATTGCGAGAAGGGAGCCAGCGGACAGGTTCATGCAAAGCTGGCGTTGCTGTGCCCGCGCGTTCTGTCGGCCGTCGAAACATGCCATCCCGCTTTGCTCCCTAAAGGGCCGAGTGTTGGCTCATTGACGCTGTTTCTTCCATCAATATAATTGACCGGACGGTTGGTCAATAGTAAACAAGTCGCAAGACCGGCCGCTTGCCGCCAGCGAACATTCGGGAGGGCCATGATGGAGAACGATCTCGTCATCGCGGAGCATCGAGAGGGTTACCGGGTCCTCACCCTCAACAGGCCCGATCGTCTCAACTCCTTCAACGAGGCGATGCATGCAGCCCTGATGTCCGCTCTTCTCGATGCGGAATCCGACGAGACCTGTCGGGCACTCGTGCTCACGGGTGCGGGACGCGGCTTCTGCGCCGGCCAAGACCTGTCGGACCGGGTCTTCAGCCCCGACCAAGTTCCGGACCTCTCCGCCACCTTGGAGCGGCTCTACAATCCGCTCGTACGCAAGCTCCGTGCCCTGCAGATGCCGGTGATCTGTGCGGTCAACGGCGTTGCCGCGGGGGCCGGCGCCAACATCGCCCTAGCCTGCGATATCGTCCTGGCGGCCCGCTCGGCCAAGTTCATCCAGGCCTTCGCGAAGCTCGGCCTCGTGCCCGATTCAGGCGGAACCTGGTTCCTGCCGCGCCTCGTCGGCCCGGCGCGAGCCCGCGCCCTTGCGCTCCTGGCCGAGCCTGTCTCGGCCGAGCAGGCGGAGGCCTGGGGCATGATCTGGAAAGCGGTCGAGGATGCGGGCCTGATGAACGAGGCGCATCGCCTCGCCGCCCGCTTCGCGATGCAGCCGACCGTCGGGCTCGGCCTGATCAAGCAGGCGCTCGATGCCTCCGAGACGAACGATCTCGACCGGCAGCTCGACCTGGAACGGGACCTGCAGGGACAGGCTGGCCGCACGCCCGACTACATCGAAGGCGTCACTGCCTTCTTCGAGAAGCGGCAGCCGAAGTTCACCGGGAGAGCCTGATGGATGCACAAGCGCCTGCCCCAGGACGTTCGCCTCGCGAGATCGCAGAAGCCTGTGCCGCGGCCATGTGGGCCGAGGATCAGGCGAGCCAGGGCCTGAGCATGGTGATCGAGCGCGTGTCGCCCGGCGAGGCCGTTCTCTCCATGACGATCCGTCCCGACATGACGAACGGACACGGCATCTGCCACGGCGGCTTCATCTTCACGCTCGCCGACTCGGCCTTCGCGTTCGCCTGCAACACCTACGACCAGCGCACGGTAGCCCAGCACTGCGCGGTCACGTTCCTGCAGCCGGGTCGGCGGGGCGATACGCTCACGGCCCATGCGGTGGAGCGCAATCGCTCGGGCCGCTCCGGCATCTATGACGTCACGGTCCGCAACGGCAAAGGCGAGGTGATTGCCGAATTCCGCGGCCATTCCCGCACCATTGCCGGAACGCTTCTCGGCGCAGACAGCCAATAAGAACGAATGGGAGGTTTCCTTGCTTCAGATCCCGCTCCGCAAGCTGTCCGAACTCAAGCCCCAGACGACCGATCTCGACCGTCTCGAACTGGCCTCGCGGGATGAGCTCGCCGCTTCGCAGCGCGAGCGCCTCTCCTGGTCCTTGCGCCACGCCTATGAGAACGTGCCGCACTACAAGGCGAAGTTCGATGCAGCGGGGGTTCACCCGGATGATTTCAAGGACCTGAGTGACCTCGCCAAATTCCCCTTCACCACCAAGGCCGACCTGCGGGAGAATTATCCCTTCGGCATGTTCGCCGTTCCGCAAAACCAGATCGCCCGTGTGCACGGCTCGTCAGGTACCACCGGCAAGCCCACGGTCGTCGGCTACACAAAGCGGGACATCGACACCTGGGCCGACGTGGTCGCGCGCTCGATCAGGGCGAGCGGCGGGCGTCCTGGCATGAAGGTGCACGTGGCCTATGGCTACGGCCTCTTCACCGGCGGATTGGGCGCGCATTACGGCGCCGAGCGCCTCGGCTGCATGGTGATCCCCATGTCGGGCGGCATGACAGAGCGCCAGGTGCAGCTGATCCAGGACTTCCAGCCCGACATCATCATGGTCACGCCTTCCTACATGCTGGCGATCCTCGACGAGTTCAAGAAGCAGGGCCTCGATCCACGTCGATCCTCGCTGAAGGTCGGCATCTTCGGAGCCGAGCCCTGGACCAACGCCATGCGGGCCGAGATCGAGGAGTCCTTCGACATTCATGCCGTCGACATCTACGGCCTCTCGGAAGTCATGGGGCCGGGGGTCGCCTGCGAATGCGTGGAGAGCAAGGACGGGCTGCATATCTGGGAGGACCATTTCTACCCCGAGGTGATCAACCCCGTGACGGGCGAGGTTCTGCCGGATGGCCAGGAGGGCGAGCTCGTCTTCACCTCACTCACCAAGGAAGCGATGCCCGTCATCCGCTACCGCACGCGGGACTTGACGCGTCTCCTGCCCGGCACGGCACGCACCATGCGCCGCATGGAAAAGGTCACCGGCCGCACCGATGACATGATGATCATCCGCGGCGTCAACGTCTTCCCGACCCAGATCGAGGAGAAGCTTCTCGCGATCCCGACCCTGTCGGGGCACTACCAGATCATCCTGACCCGCGAGGGACGGATGGACCAGATGGAGATCCGGGCCGAGATTCGGCCGGATGCCGATTATCCCGAAACCCGGAAAGCGGCTGCAGAGCGCCTGAGCCAAGCGATCAAGGACACGATCGGCATCACGGCCCAGGTCAATGTGCTCGATCCGGAAGGTATCGAGCGCTCGCTCGGCAAGGCGAGGCGCGTGATCGACCGCAGACCGAAAGAATAGAAGAGACCCATGGCCCGTACCCGTGCCACCGATTACGACGACAAGCGCCGGGCTATCCTCGATCGCTCGGCCGAGCTCTTTGCGGAGCACGGCTACGATCGCGCCTCGATGAGCAAGATCGCGGAGGCCTGCGGCGTCTCCAAGGCCAACCTGTATCATTACTACAAGGACAAGGAAGAACTTCTCTTCGACGTCATCCGCTTCCATCTCGAAGAGTTGCTCGAAGTCGTGGAAGCCGCCGACCGCCCCGACCTCGCGCCGGCCGACCGTCTGAAGGAGCTGGTTGCAGCTCTGCTCGAGGCCTACCGCGATGCCGACGCCCAGCATAACGTGCAGATCAATGGCATGCGCCTGCTCACGTCGGACCGGCAGGGCGAGCTCAAGGAGATGGAGCGGGATCTGGTCAAGATCTTCTCCGATGCTGTGGCAGGCGTTGCGCCGCAGCTCAAGGGCACCAAGCTGCTCAAGCCCGTCACCATGTCCCTTTTCGGCATGATCAACTGGCATTATCTCTGGTTCAAGAGCACGGGCGAGGTGACTCGCGCGGATTATGCCGAACTCGTCTCGCAGCTTATCGTGGATGGAACCCGCAACCTCCGTGTGGAACCCGTGGCCTCGTCACGGCGCGCCAGCGCTGCGGAATAGCATTCTGTGTAAGGATCGACCATTACTGCAGGGAGACCTGGTCGCCGATCTCGCGCGATGCGTGCCCTGGGACGCCAAGGCCGAAGCGCGAGAGCATGGGATGAACGAGGCTCTGCCATTGCGCCGTCAGCTCCTCCCTGCCCTTCTGGCGCAAGCCGTATTTCCAATGCTGGGCGAAATGATCCGACGTGCTGCTGCCGAAGGTATCGGCCACACGCGGGTACCAGTAATTGACCGAGGCCTGGGCGTCGGTCCTGTCGTGGCCTCTCTCCAGCGCTGCCTGCAATCCCTGCTGCCCGAGTTCCGCGTGACGCTTCTCGACGGGGACGATATCGGCAAGGACGTCGGCAAGGGGTTGATAGGATCCACGGGTCAGCTCCTCGAGCTGCACTACCGTGGCCTGCCCCATCAGGCAGTTCATCACCACGGCATCGACCCAGCCGTTGATCGGATAGTGGAACACGTTGAGACGCATGTCGCCGTCCATGCGCCGCGTGCCGAGATTGACGCTGCGGTCGAGACGGGATGCCCAGGGGTGGGCTCCCACATATTGCGCCGTATTGGCGCCGAACTGCTCCATCAGGGCAAGGACCCGGCGGGCATGGGTGAACTTGTCGAAGACGATGCGCGTGGCCGTAATCCGCTCCTTCAGTCCCGGAGCCAGATTGATGCAATCGGCGAAACCCGAGGCACCGGCCATCTCGGAATCGACGAAGATCGCCATCAGGCGCATGAGCTCGCCGCGATAGCGCGGCGTCACGTTGTCAGGCGCACTCAGGCGCCCGCCGCCGGCCACGAAGCTGACGAGGCATTCTTCATCGACCATGGCGGCCCCTCCTTCGTCACCTGTCGAAATCGACCAGGATCCTGTCACTCACCGGATAGCTCTGGCAGGTCAGGATATAACCCCGGGCGATCTCATAATCCTCCAGGGCGAAATTCGCGTCCATGTCCACCTCGCCTTCGACCAGCATCGCCCGACAGGTGGAGCAGACGCCACCCTTGCAGGCATAGGGCAGCTCCAGCCCTTCGGCTGCCGCCGCATCGAGGACAGATGCGGTTCCCTTTTCGAAGGATAGGGTGCGGGCTCGTCCGTCGATGACGATGGTCGCCTCGCACAGGTTCTTGCGGTCCTCCGTGGCTGCCTCCTCGGGCCGGCGCTGACGGCGGCTTGGTGTGGATGTGGCGAAGAGCTCGAACTTGATCTGGCGCTTGTCGAGACCATGCTCTTCGAGGCTCTGCGCGACACCGAGCATCATGTCCTGCGGTCCGCAGATGAAAGCAGTGTCGATGGAGGAGGCGTCGATCCAATGGTCGAGAAGCTGGTCGCACTTCGCCTTGGTCAGGCGCCCGTTGAAGAGATCGATATCCTGCTGCTCGCGGCTGAGAATATGAATGAGGCTGAAGCGGTCGAGATGCTCGTTCTTGAGATCCTCCAGCTCTTCTCGGAACATGATGGAGCTCGACGCGCGGTTGCCGTAGAACAGCGTAAAGGACGATTGCGGCTCCGCGACGAGCGTCGTCTTGATGATACTGAGCAGTGGCGTGATGCCGCTGCCTGCCGCGAACCCCACGAAATGGCGTTTTCGGGTCTCATCGAGGGGCACGAAGAAATTGCCCATGGGCGGCATGGCCTCGATGATCTGTCCCGGCGCGAGCTGTTCGCTAGCCCAGCTGGAGAAGGCTCCGCCGGCGATCCTCTTGATGCCGACGCGCAAGCGGCCCTCCATCGGGGTCGCGCAGATGGAATAGGATCGCCGCACCTCGTCGCCATCGATGTGGGTGCGCAGGGTCAGGTACTGACCTGGCGAAAAACGGAAGGCCTCCTTGTGCTCGTCCGGCACGTCGAGGGTGAGAACGATGGCATCGCGGGTCTCGCGCCGCACATCGGCAACGGTGACGGGGTAGAACCTGGTCATGGAGCATCCGCTCGTTTCAAATGCACTTGAAGTAGTCGAAGGGCTCGAGGCAGTCACGGCACCGGTACTGGGCCTTGCACGGCGTCGATCCGAACTCGCTCACCCGGTCCGTGTTCTCGGACTTGCAGCGCGGGCAGGCGATCGTCAAGGGCTTGCGCAGAAAGCGGTCGAACGGAGACGGTCCGCCCGCGTTCTCCGCCGGGGGCGCGATGCCATAGGCCTCCAACCGCTGCCGTCCCTCTTGGGTGATCCAATCCGTTGTCCAGGGTGGCGAGAGCCGCCGCTCGATCCGCAGACGATCGATGCCTTTTGCCCGCAGGGCCGCTTCGATCTCGAAGGCGATGACGCTCGTGGCGGGGCAGCCCGAATAGGTGGGCGTGATGGCAACGACGAGCTCGTCATCCTGCCATTGCACGTCCCGCACGATGCCGAGATCCATGACGGAGACGGCCGGCACCTCGGGATCGGGAACCTCCCCCAGCCAGTGTCTGATCTGATCCGGATCCGGCCGTGTCAGGCTATCGATCATCGCGTTCCGCTCTCCTCACCACGTGGCGTTGGGATAGGCGCGTTGCAGGAATTGGAGATCGGCCAGGATGTAGCCGAGATGCTCGGAATGAATGCCGCGCTTCCCGCCCTTCTGCGCCCAGCCGGGCTGCGGCACGGTGAGCGTCGCCTCTTCAAGCGTCGTGCGAACAAGGCCGAGCCAAGGTTCGTGCAGCGTCGCGAGATCCGGTCCAAGGCCATCCTGGATCATGGCGCGATCGATCTCGTCGGATTCGAACAGCTCACCCGTGAACATCCAGAGGTCGTCGATGGCCGCCTGCATCCGGCGATGGCTCTCCTCCGTGCCGTCGCCCAGGCGCAGAACCCAGTCGCGACTCCGCTCCAGATGATAGGTGACCTCTTTCAGGCCCTTCGCGGCGATCTCGGCGATGCGAGCGTCTTTCGAGCCGGCCAGCTCGCGCAGCAGCAGGTAATGCCAGGCATCGAAATAGAACTGCCGCGCCATCGTGCCGGCGAAGTCGCCATTCGGCTGCTCGACGAGAAGGACATTGCGAAAATCGCGCGCGTCGCGCAGATAGGCGAGCTTGTCGGCGTCCCGACCCCTGCCTTCGATCTCGCCCGCGAGGTTCAGCCAGAGCTGCGTCTGCCCGATAAGATCAAGGGCGACATTGGAGAGCGCCAGATCCTCCTCGAGTGCCGGCGAATGACCGCACCATTCCGAGAGACGATGCCCCAGGATCAGGGCATTGTCGCCGAGCCGCAGCAGATACTCGACAAGAGCGTCCTGCACGGTCATCACATATGCCCCAGCTCTTCAGGGATTTCGTAGAAGGTCGGGTGGCGATAGACCTTGCTGTTGGAAGGATCGAACAGCGCCCCCTTCTCGCCCGGCGAGCTCGCTGCGATATCGGAGGCTTTCACAACCCAGATGCTGACGCCCTCGTTGCGGCGCGTATAGACGTCGCGCGCGTTCATGATCGCCATCTCGGCATCGGGCGCATGCAGGCTGCCCACATGACGATGAGCGAGACCGTGCTGGCTGCGGATGAACACCTCCCAGAGAGGCCATTCCTTCTTGCTGGTCATTGTCTCTCTCCCGCTTATGCCGCCTTGGCCTGTGCACGCGCCGCCTTCTTGGCCGCATAGGCATCCGCTGCATCGCGCACCCACTGCCCCTCTTCATAGGCCTTCACGCGCGTGCGCAGGCGCTGACGGTTGCAGGGGCCGTTGCCGGCGATGACCTGGTAGAACTCGTCCCAGTCGATTGCGCCGAAATCGTAATGCCCGCGCTCCGCGTTCCATTTCAGGTCAGGGTCGGGCACGGTCAGGCCGAGATACTCGGCCTGCGGCACCGTCTGATCGACGAATTTCTGGCGCAGCTCGTCGTTGGAATTGATCTTGATCTTCCAGCGCATGGACTGGGCGCTGTGAACCGAATCCGCATCGGAGGGGCCGAACATCATAAGCGACGGCCACCACCAACGGTTCAGCGCATCCTGCGCCATCTGCTTCTGCTCGGGCGTGCCGCGGGCGAGCTTCGTCATCGCGTCATAGCCCTGCCGCTGATGGAAGCTCTCCTCCTTGCAGATGCGGATCATGGCGCGGGAATAGGGCCCGTAGGAGCAGCGCTGCAACGGCACCTGGTTCATGATCGCGGCGCCGTCCACGAGCCAGCCGATGGCACCGATATCGGCCCAGGTGAGCGTCGGATAGTTGAAGATGCTGGAATACTTGGCCTTGCCGCTGTTGAGCTGCTCCATGAGCTCGTCGCGGCTCACGCCCAGCGTTTCGGCCGCGCAGTACAGATAGAGCCCGTGTCCGGCCTCGTCCTGCACCTTGGCGAGCAGGATGGCCTTGCGCTCCAGGGTCGGGGCGCGGGTGATCCAGTTGCCCTCCGGCTGCATGCCGATGATCTCGGAATGGGCGTGCTGGGAGATCTGCCGGATCAAGGTCTTGCGGTAAGCCTCCGGCATCCATTCCTTCGGCTCGATCTTGATGTCGGCATCGATCCGGTCCTGGAAGGCACGCTCCTGCGGAGACATCTCCTGCTTGGACTGAATGTGCTCGACGCCCGTTTTCACCATCTGTGCGTACACGGCGCTTCTCCCTGACTTCGCTGACTTGTGAGCCCTCGCCCCGCGGCTGTCTTCGAGAGACTGAGCCGTACTGGGCGGGAACAGGAGCCTTGCCTGTCGGGGCCGCCCCTCGGTGCCCGTTGGGTTGCCGGCGCGCAGGCGACATGCCTCTCCTGCTTCCGAGGCTCCTCTAATATGTCACAGAAAATGAATTATTCAAGAAATTTCTGTAACACTTTCGTCAGCCGAGCTTCAATTCGGCGACCGACTCCGCGGCCGCGAAGCGCCGCCTGAAATTCTGGTCGACGGGTGGCAGCGGCCCGACATCGTTCTGGGCATGGGTATCGATCCATTGCTCTGCCGCCGGGAGGAGTGTCCTGTAGATCCTGCCGCAGAGCGCGCGGGCCGTCGTTCCAGCCCAGGACCCAGGGAGAAGCTGGGCCGGCAACAGAGGGTCCTTCAGGACAGCCCTGCGGAAATCGTGGATCAACAGGATGCGGACAAGCAGCGCCTCCAGACTCGTGAACCCAGCACCCCGCTCCAGAGCCCCGAGAGTGCCTGCATAGGCATCGATGAACCGCGTGTAGCGGCTCTCGATTTCCGCGAGTGGCCATGCGCGTTCCACCAATCGCCGGGCGGTCGGCAGGTCGGCCGGGGTCGCGGCGAGCCTCAGGAAAGGGCCGGTCTGGTCGGCCGAGGCCGCAGCGGCGATGAGAAGATCCGGCCCAAGAGTACCGTAGCCCGCTGCCGATAGCTCGCCTCTAAGCACGCTCCGGTCCTGGGCATTCTCCAGCAGGATGAGATCGAACGCCCCCCGCCACTCTTGGGGCGGATCGGCATAGATGCGGTGCGTCGCCTGGGCGAAGGCTTCCTGCCCCTGCGGCGCCAGACGATAATAGCTGTTGCGCCCGACCTTCGAGCGCTCGAACCAGCCCTCGGCAACGAGGCGGGACAGCGCCGTCCGGACGAGCGTATCGCTGATACGGAATGCCCGCATGATCTCATGGAGCGAGCTCAGGGACAGTACCCCGCCCCGGGGCACTACCGCGTCTCCGAAGACCGTCACGATCAGCGAGCCTGCTCGGATCGGTATCTGGTCGTGAAACCTGTCCAGCAGACTCTCTACAAACGCGGCCATGTAAGCCTACCCCGATACACTACGATCACGGCGACGCTTGCCGCCCTGTCCCTTCCTTCTTCAACTACTCACGGTTGGCCGAGCCTGTCGAGGCATGGCGCCTGCAGAGAGAGGCCCGAAATCTCCTTGACTAACCGACCGGTCGGTCAATAATGCCCGAAAGGTGCGGCAATGCCAACGCGGCCGCCGATTCATCATTCCAAGGTGCCCCAATGAGACTCGAGAGCTTCGTTCGTGGAAGTTGGATGTCGCCCGGTCAGGAACTGGCCGAAATCCGCAGTGCCGTCACCGGCGACGTGGTCGCTCAGGTCGCCAACGGTGGTCTCGATATGGGCGAGGTGCTGGCCTATGCCAGGCAGGTCGGCGGCCCCGCCTTACGGAAGCTCACCTTCCATCAGCGTGCAGAACTTCTAAAACGTCTTGCCATTCATTTGTCAGAGCGCAAGGACCAGCTCTACACGCTCTCCTACCAGACCGGCACCACGCGATCCGACAACTTCATCGATGTGGACGGCGGCATCGGCACCCTCTTCGTCTATGCCTCGAAGGGCCGCCGCGAACTGCCCAACACGACCTTTCTTCTGGATGGAAATGTCGAAGCCCTGTCAAAGGGCGGCAGCTTCGTCGGCCAGCACGTAATGGCGCCCCTCAACGGCGTCGCCGTACACATCAACGCCTTCAATTTCCCCTGCTGGGGCATGCTCGAAAAGCTGGCGCCCGCCATCCTGGCCGGCGTTCCGGTGGTCACGAAGCCCGCAACCATCACGTCCTATGTGGCGCATGCACTGGTGCGCATGATCGCCGAATCGCGCATCCTTCCCGAAGGTGCATTGCAATGCATCGTCGGCTCTACGGGCGATCTTTTCGATCACCTGACCTGTCAGGATGTCGTATCCTTCACCGGCTCCGCCGACACGGCTCAGAAGCTGCAGCGGCATCCCGTCATTGCGCGCGAGTCCGTCCGCTTCATCGCCGAGCGCGACTCGCTCAACGCAGCCATCCTGGCTCCAGACGCTGGTCCGGGCACACCGGAATTCGACCTTTTCATCAAGGAGGTCGCGAAGGAGATGACGGTCAAGGCTGGGCAGAAATGCACCGCCATCCGGCGTGCCATCGCACCCAATGCGCATGTGTCTGCCGTGATCGAGGCTCTGGGCGAACGGCTTTCCAAGATCAAGGTCGGCAACCCGGAACTCGAGAGCGTCCGCATGGGACCGGTTGTCGGCTTGGATCAGCGCCGGGATGTCCTCGCCCAGGTGGCAAAGCTGCGGGCAGAGGCAGATATCGTCATCGGAGACCCCGAGAACTTCACGGTAGAGGGCGCAGACCGCGAGCGCGGCGCCTTCATCCCGCCTCTCGTGCTGCATTGCCCGGACCCGATCAGGGCCACCAACGTGCACAGCGTCGAGGCCTTTGGCCCCGTCTGCACCGTGATGGGCTATGACGGGCTCGATCAGGCGGTGGCTCTGGCCAATCGCGGCGACGGCAGCCTCGTGGCCTCTCTCTACACCTACGATCCCGCCACCGCGGCCGATCTAGTGTTCGGTGTGGGCGCCTTCCATGGCCGCCTTGTGCTCATCGACCGCGACTGCGCCAAGGAGCAGACCGGCCACGGGTCGCCGATGCCGCACATGGTCCATGGCGGACCGGGACGCGCCGGCGGTGGCGAGGAGCTCGGCGGCATACGCGGCGTCCAGCACTACATGCAGCGCACAGCCCTGCAGGGCTCGCCTGCCATGCTCTCGCGCGTCACACAGAGCTGGATCAAGGGCGCTCCCATGATCCAGGAGGGCCGACATCCCTTCAGATACCATTTCGAGGATCTCGCGATCGGGCAGACCTTCATCTCGAAGGAGCGTACGATCACGCTCGACGACATCGAGCACTTCGCGGAATTCACCGGCGACACCTTCTATGCGCATATGAGCGAGGAAGCGACGAAGAACCATCCATTCTTCCCCGGCCGCGTCGCCCACGGCTATCTTCTGCTATCCTTCGCGGCAGGTCTCTTCGTCGACCCGGACCTCGGGCCGGTGCTCGCCAATTACGGCCTCGATTCCCTTCGTTTCATCAGACCGGTACAGCCCGGCGAGACCATCAAGGTCCGATTGACGACGAAATCGAAATCACCGCGCAACGAGCAGTATGGCGAGGTCCGCTGGGATGTGGAGATCACGACCGACACCGGCGAAACGGTCGCAACCTATGACCTGCTCACGATGAACGCGGTGCGCCCATGACGGAGCCCACATCGCTTGAGAGCGCCGGACCGGTCAGGCTGCTCCAGAGTGCCTCCGTGGCTTTGATCGAGATCGACAATCCTCCGGTCAATGCCACGTCGCAATCCGTGAGAGCCGGACTGCTCGCAGCGATCCGGGAAGTCGAGCGGAACCCGCAGATCGAAGCCGTCGTGATCGCCTGCGCCGGCCGCACCTTTGTGGCGGGAGCGGACATCCGCGAGTTCGGGCAACCTCCCCGCGAGCCGCACCTGCCGGATGTGATCAACGCCATCGAAGCTTGTTCCAAGCCGGTCGTGGCCGCCATCCATGGCACGGCCCTCGGTGGGGGCTGCGAGATTGCGCTGGCCTGCCATGCGCGCGTTGCGGAGCCCGGAGCAGGCTTCGGCCTGCCGGAGGTCAAGCTCGGACTGGTTCCGGGGGCTGGTGGAACGCAGCGCCTGCCCCGGCTCGTCGGGCTGGACGCAGCCCTTGATCTCGTGACGAGCGGGCGAACCGTGAAGGCCGCGGAAGCTCTGCGCCTGGGCCTCGTCGACCGCCTCTCCTCCGGCGATCTGCGCCAGGATGCGATGGAGCTTGCGCAGGAACTGATCGGCCAGCCGCTGCGTCGCACCGGCGAGCGATCGGTGTCTGCGCCGGATGCCCGGACTGCATCGGCGAAGGTCGCGGAAATCCGCAGGAAGGCGAGAGGCGCGGAGGCGCCGGGCAAGGCCGCGGACCTCGTGCTGCTGTCCGCAAGTGTGCCACTCAACGATGGCATGGCACAGGAGCGCGAGGCGTTCCTGGAACTGCGGTCGTCCGATCAATCGGCCGCTCTGCGGCATGCTTTCTTTGCCGAGCGGGAGGTGACGCGTCTTCCAGGCCTCGAATCCGTTGAACCTCGTCCGGTCCAGAAGGTCGGGATCGTCGGGGCTGGGACGATGGGTTCGGGCATCGCCATCGCCTTTGCGGATGCCGGTTTCGACGTCAAGGTCGTCGAGACGAGCGAACAGGCGCTGACCGCCGGGCAGGCGCGGGTCGCGGACGTCTACGACAAGCAGGTCGCGAGCGGTCGGATCACGGCCGCCGTGAGAGACGAACGCCTGCAGGCCATCGGGTATGCGGTTGGTACGAGCTCCCTGTCGGATCGGGATCTCGTCATCGAGGCGGTGTTCGAGGATCTGGAGGTCAAGCGGGCGCTTTTCCGGGATCTCGATGCGATCCTCCTACCCGGAACAATCCTGGCAACAAATACCAGTTACCTTGATATATCGCTGATCGCCGATGCCACGTCCCGGCCGGCCGACGTGGTGGGGCTGCATTTCTTTAGCCCGGCCAATGTGATGAAGCTCCTCGAGATCGTCCGGACCGACAGGACGGCCGACGACGTCGTGGCCACAGGCCTCGGTCTCGCCAAGCGCCTGCGCAAGATCCCCGTGGTCTGCCGGGTCTGCGACGGTTTCGTGGGGAACCGCATCCTGTCGCGCTACCGCCAGCAGGCGGAGTATCTCCTCGAGGAAGGAGCCCTTCCGCACGAGGTCGACGCCGCGCTCGAAGCTTTCGGCTTCCCGATGGGCCCCTTTGCGGTATCTGACCTTGCCGGACTCGACATCGCCTGGGCGCGCCGCAAGCGCCTCGCGCCCACCCGCGATCCGCGCGAGCGCTATGTGGACATCGCCGACCGGCTCTGCGAGGCGGGCCGCTTCGGACGCAAGACGGGTGCAGGCTGGTATCGCTACGAGGGCGGCAAGCGCGAGGTCGATCCCTCCGTCACCGCGCTCGTCGAGGAGGCCTCGCAGCGGCGCGGGCTGACGCGACGCCCGATTTCGGCGGAAGAGATCCAGTCGCGCATCCGGGCTGCCATCGTCAACGAGGCCTGCAAGATCCTCGACGAGCATATCGTCGAGCGGCCGCTCGATGTGGACGTGGTGATGATGCACGGCTACGGCTATCCGGCTTGGCGCGGTGGTCCCCTGTTCGAGGCGGACCGCGTGGGACTGCAGCCGATCCTCGATCAGGTGAAGGCGCGCGCCGAACGGGACGGGCCCGGCTGGGAGCCGGCGGACGGCCTTGTCCGCCGCGCCGCTTCAGGGGCAAAGTTCTATCCGTAATCGACCGAGACTGGAACACTGGTCCGGTCTCGCAATACAAACAGCTGGGGGACCGTTCATGTTCGACCAGGCCGCCGCCGAGGCGATGCTCAAAAACGTCTTTGCGCCCTGGGTGCAGGCGCTTGATCTCTCCATCGAGCGCCTCGACAAGGACGGCGCCGTCCTGCGCATGCGTTTCTCCGAAAGGTTGTGCCGCGACAACGGCGTGATCTGCGGGCAGGCTCTCATGAGTTTGGCCGACACCGCGATGGTGTTCGCCGTCTCCTCGGCCGGAGGCGCCTACCGGCCGATGACGACGGTCGATCAGACCATGCATTTCCTGAGGCCGGCGGCGAATGTCGATGTGCTGGCGGACGCGAAGGTCGTGCGTCTCGGGCGCACCATGGCCTTCGGCAGCGTGACGCTCATAGCCGACGGCGATCCGCGACCTGTGGCGATGGCGCAGCTCGCCTATGCCCTCCTGCCCGAGGGCAAATAGACGACCTATTCAGAACGGCAGCGCCACGCTCGTCTTGATCTCCTTCAGGACCACGTTGGTGCGCACATAGCGGATGCCGGGCAGCCGGAACATGAACTCGTCGAGGAACTGATTGTAGGCGTGCATGTCGCGCACCACGACGCGCAGGTGATAATCGGCGTCGCCGGTGGTCGCGAAGCACTCCATCACCTCGGCGCGCGCTGTTACACGTGAAACAAATTCGTCGACGAACTTGGAGTCGTGCCGTTCGAGCGACACGTGCAGGATGGCCGAGGTCGCGAAACCTGCCTTCTCCCGGTCCACCAAGGCCGCATAGCCCACGATCACGCCGGTTTCCTCGAGCGCCCGCACCCGCCGCCAGCAGGCCGAGGTGGACATCCCTACGTCCTCCGCCAGCTGCTGGTTCGTGGTGCGCCCCTCCCTCTGGAGCTGCGCCAGAATATGCTCGTCCTGCTTCTCGATCATGGCATGGCCCAGCTCTGGTAGGCTCTTCCAAATCTAGGGTTATTTATCATCGTTTCTACCATACGGGGGCTCTCGGAAGGAAAGAATAGGAAACACCTACCAGCTCTTCGGGATTATTCTAGAGAAGCCGGCTAACGGCGCCTCTCGTTCCGGGATCATCGCCATGGACCACGTTTCGTCCCTCGATTCCTATCGGCTTTCCGACCGGTACAGCCGCGAGAAAGGGCGGGTCTTCCTGACCGGCACGCAGGCCATAGTCCGCATCGTGCTCGACCAGGCCAAACGGGACAAGGCGGCGGGGCTCGACACCGCCGGCTTCGTGTCCGGCTATCGCGGGTCGCCGCTCGGCGGGGTCGATCTCGAACTCTGGCGCGTGAAGGATCAGCTGAAAGAGCACCGGATCGAGTTCCTGCCCGCCGTCAACGAGGATCTCGCCGCAACCGCTGTCCTCGGCTCGCAGCAGGTCGAGACGAATCCCGACCGTCAGGTCCAGGGCGTCTTCGGCCTCTGGTACGGCAAGGGCCCCGGCGTCGACCGCTCGGGCGATGCGCTCAAGCACGGCAACGCCTATGGCTCGTCGCCGCATGGCGGCGTGCTGGTGATCGCCGGCGACGACCATGGCTGCGTGTCCTCGTCCATGCCGCACCAATCGGACGTCGCCTTCATGAGCTGGTTCATGCCGACGCTCCATCCGGCGAGCGTCAGCGAATATCTCGAATTCGGCGAATACGGGTATGCGCTGAGCCGCTTCTCCGGCATGTGGGTCGGCTTCAAGGCCGTGTCGGAGATCGTCGAATCCGGCGTGTCCGTGGAGCTGCGCCCGCCGCGGCAGTTCCGAGTGCCCGATTTCACGCCGCCGCCCGGGGGCCTGCATTATCGCTGGCCGGATCTGCCGGGGCCGCAGATCGAGGAGCGCATGGAGGCGAAGAAGCATGCGGTCTACGCCTTCGCTAAGGCGAACCCCATCGACCGGCATATCTACGACATTCCGGACGCCACCTATGGCATCGTCACTGCCGGCAAGGCCCACCTCGATCTGATGGAGGCTTTGCGCCTCATCGGTCTCGACGAGGCCGCATGCCGCACGCACGGCATCGACATCTACAAGGTCGGCATGGTGTGGCCGCTCGCCCTGCACGACGCGATGGAATTCGTGAAGGGCAAGCGGGAGATCCTCGTGGTCGAGGAGAAGCGCGGCATCATCGAGAGCCAGTTCAAGGAATACTTTTACGATTATCCCGGCTCCAAGCCCGAGCGCATGGTCGGCAAGCATGATGAGACCGGCCAGCGGCTCATCCCGTGGACGGGAGAGCTTACACCGCTCTTCCTCGCCGGCGTTCTCGCAAAGCGTCTCGACCCGATCTTTCCCGACCTCAACCTAGCGCACCGTGCCGCAGCGCTGACGCCTGAAGCGGAACGTATTATCGCCGTACCCGGCGCAACGCGCACGCCGTACTTCTGCTCCGGCTGTCCGCACAACACCTCGACCAAGGTGCCAGAAGGATCGAAGGCGCTCGCCGGCATCGGCTGCCACTTCATGGCGAGCTGGATGGACCGGGAAACCTCGTCGCTGATCCAGATGGGCGGCGAGGGCGTGAACTGGGCGGCCTCCTCCAAGTTCACCGGCCAAGGCCACATCTTCCAGAATCTCGGCGAAGGCACCTATTACCATTCGGGCTCCATGGCGATCCGTCAGGCCATCGCGGCCGGTGCCAACATCACCTACAAGATCCTGTTCAACGATGCGGTCGCCATGACGGGCGGTCAGCCGGTCGACGGGCCGGTGAGCGTCTATGCCATCGCCCACAGCGTGCGGGCCGAGGGCGTGCAGCGCATCGCGCTCGTGTCGGACCGCCCCGAAAAATTCATCCCGGCCGACCTGCCGAAGGGCGTGACGATCCATCCGCGCGAGGATCTCGACATGGTGCAGAAGGAGCTGCGCGAGATCCCCGGCGTCACGGTGCTGATCTACGAGCAGACCTGCGCGACGGAAAAGCGCCGCCGCCGCAAGCGCGGCCAGATGGAGGATCCGAAGCGGTTTGCGTACATCAACGATCTCGTTTGCGAAGGCTGCGGCGATTGCTCGGTGGCATCCAACTGCCTGAGCGTCGAGCCGAAGGAGACGCCGTTCGGGCGCAAGCGCAAGATCAATCTCTCCACCTGCAACAAGGACTTTTCCTGCCTGGAGGGCTTCTGTCCCAGCTTCGTGACCGTGGAGGGCGCCACGCGCCGGGCCAGGAGCACGACGGGTTTCGATGCCGCCGCACGGGCCGCGACATTGCCGCTCCCTGCCCTACCCGAACTTGTAAAACCCTTCGACCTTCTCGTCACCGGCGTCGGCGGCACCGGCGTCGTCACCGTCGGGGCGCTCATCAGCATGGCGGCCCATCTCGAGGGGCTGGGCGTGTCGGTGCTGGACTTCACGGGCTTCGCGCAGAAGTTCGGCCCCGTGCTGAGCTTTGTCCGCCTTGCGGCAGATCCCGGTGCGCTGCATCAGGTGCGCATCGACCAGGGCGCCGCCGACGCGCTGATCGGCTGCGATCTCGTCGTCAGCTCCTCGCCCAAGGCGTCGGGCACCTATCGGCATGGCACCCGGGCCGTGGTCAACACGGCCGAGATGCCGACCGGCGACGTGGTGCGCTTGCGCGATGCGGATCTTGCGAGCCGCACGCGGCTTCGCGCCATCGAGCGGGTGATCGGCGCCGGCAACCTCGCCACGTTCGACGCCAATGCGCTCGCCGAGACGCTGCTCGGCGACACCGTCTACGCCAACGTGATGATGCTCGGCTTCGCATGGCAGCAAGGCCTCGTGCCGGTCTCGTTCGAGGCGCTGTCGCGCGCCATCGAACTCAACGGCGTGACCGTCGAGCGCAACAGGCAGGCCTTTGCCTGGGGCCGCCTGCTCAGCGCGGATCCCGACGTCGTGCACCAGGTCGCCGGGGACAAGCCGGAAGAGGTCGAGACACTCGACCAGGTGATCGCGCGCCGCATCGCATTTCTGACCTCGTACCAGAACAGCGCTTATGCGGCCCGTTTCGACGCCATGGTGACACGGGTGCGCAGGGCTGAAGGCGCGCTCGGCTCCGAGACGCTCACCGACGCCGTCGCCCGCTCGCTCTTCAAGCTCATGGCCTACAAGGACGAATACGAGGTCGCGCGCCTTCACATGGAGACCGGCTTCCTCGACGAACTCAGGCAGCAATTCGAGGGCGACTTCACGGTGCACTATCACCTGGCGCCGCCGCTGCTGCCGTCGCAGCGCGATGCCCGCGGCCGCCCCAGGAAGCGCAGCTTCGGTCCCTGGATTCAGACGCCCATGTCCGTTCTCGCCCGGCTGAAGGTGCTGCGCGGCACGCCGTTCGACATCTTCGGCTACACGGCCGAGCGGCGCACGGAACGCGCCCTGATCGGCTGGTACGAGGAGCAGATCGACAGGATCCTCGCGAGCCTCGACGGGCAGCGCTTCGATGATCTGCTGGCGATCGCGAAGGCCCCGATGGACATCCGCGGCTACGGCCCCGTCAAGGAGGCAGCCATCCGTCAGGTGCAGGCGAATGTCGGGCGCCTGTGGGAGCGACTGGCAGCGGAGCCTGCGGTGATCGACAGCCGCGCGCCGCAGGCCGTTCGGGCTTGAGGCTCGCTTCAGCCCTTACGGACCCGGCACCGTGTCGCTCCCATGTCATCCCCTCCCCGAACTTGATTCGGGGACCCGTGCCGAAGATCTCGATGTGTCGAGCGCAGCGTTTCATGCCGTCGGGATGGCCGGCACAAGGCCGGCCATGACGTGAGAGGGGGTCATCCCCTGCGCACGAATGCGGGAAGGGGTCCACGCTCCTCTTATCTGCAGGAGCGCCGCGGAAGACCTCGCGCGTCCCCTCAAGATTCCTGATTCACGCTGCTTTTCGGCGTGGCCGCCATGACCTTCGTGAGGGCCGCCACCAAATCGTCCGGCATGATCGGCTTGTGGAGGAACGTGGCGTTGGGCGGAAGGTCGCCGGGACCCGGGCCCGTCTTGCCGGAGATCACGAGCACGCCGACCTCGGGCCAGCCCTGCCGCACCAGGCGCGCGAATTCGAAACCATCGATGGAGCCCGGCATGTCAACGTCCGTGAGGACGGCCGAGATGTCGGGCCGGGTCTTCAGCAGTTCGAACGCCTCGTCGGCATCCTGCGCCTCGACCACCCAGAACTCGGCCTCCCGCAGGATATCGACCTGCGTCAGACGAACGAGCGGCTCGTCTTCGACCAGGAGCACGACGGGGTGTTTCACGACTCTGCGATGCGGCTTCATGCTCCATGAAACGGGTCTGTTCCGATCCAGTTCCCTCCGCTCGCACAGGCGTGAGAGCGGTCGGGTTGCGCTGACCTCCGCTCCCATGCCGAGAGCCCGGCTGGAATTTGAACCCGCGTTCCGCTCACCCTGTGCGGTCGAACCTTTTCAATCGGAATCGCCGGTACGAAGCCGGTCATGACGTTGGAGGCGAGGATCCGGGCAGCCGTTCGGGATAGGTGCGAGTTTATGGCAGGCTGGGCCTGGACATTGCTCTTAGGATCGCTTGGCCTTTGCCGTGAGCTGCTTGATCCGGTCGACGACGTCCTGGGACGGATACGGCTTCTCCATCAACGGGCCGGCCTCGCAGAGGGTGGCCGCGATATCGGCCGAGCGTTCCGCCCCGGACGTGAGAATCACCTGCGTGCCGGGCTTGTTGGCGCGGATCCACCGGGCCAACCCGAAACCATCCATGCTCCCGGGCATCTCGACGTCGCTGAACACCACATCGACGGACACCTCGGGGGACTGGAGAATCGCCACGGCTTCTTCCGCATTCACGGCCTCATGGACCCGGTAGCCGCATTCGCGCAGGTAATCCGCGATGACGAGGCGAATCAGGACCTCGTCCTCGACGACCAGAACTGTCTGGAGAGAAGAACCGGCCTCGGCCGTGATATGTGTCGATGGCGTGCTCACACCCAGCTAACCGCCGAGCTTTTGCCTTTGTTCCCCTGCCCTGCGTCAGGGCGGGTCCGGCCAGTTGAGGCTGCGTACGACGAGATCGACGACCTGGGACGCGAGATACGGCTTGCGGATGAGAGGACCAAGGTCGTCCAGGCCAGGATCGCCAGGCCTGTCCGGCTCCGCAGAGGCGAGAATGACCCGCATGGGCTTCTGCCGGCCGCCGAGGAGACGGGCCGTTTGCGCGCCGTTCGTGGAGCCCGGCAGGTCGAGGGCGACGAAGAGGAGTTCGATGCGGACGGCATCGAGCACCGCGAGGGCCTCCTCGGCAGAGCCCGCCTCCAGCACCTTGAACCCCGAGCCTCGCAATTCGTCGCTGACGAGGCACCGGACCCGGGCATCGCCTTCGACGACAAGGATGGCAGGAGGTGTCCGACGTGGAAGAGCCGTGACGGATGCTGCGTTCATTCTTGCCCCTGACGCGATACGCTCGCGCATCGTGCGGCTCTCTGGCTCCGCGCCAAACGATGCGCCACTTGAAAGACCGAGCATCGGATCGATCCCGAACGCGGTGTCCGGTTTTCACGTCCGGTGCTCTCCGCCGACAACGTGCGGCTGCCCCAAGGGTTCGGCCGCGTCGGGCCGGGTTGCCGTCTCAACCCGCTGGCCTCATGCGCCGGAACCGTCTATCAATGGCCACGTTTCGCTTTTGCCCTGTCCTTAGCCCCCTTGGTCCCGTGTCCGACCCGAAGCCCTTAGGCGTCATTCTCCTGGTGGAAGACGAGCCGCTCGTGCGGCTGGTGGCGGCCGACATCCTCATGGAGGCGCATTTCCGGGTGATCGAGGCGGCGGATGCGGCGGAGGCCCTGACGGTCCTGAAGGCCGAGGTCGACGTGGACGTGGTGCTCTCGGATGTCGAGATGCCGCCCGGCATGAACGGCTATGAGCTCGCGTGGGAGATCCACCGGACTTGGCCTTCGGTGGGGATCCTGATCTCCTCGGGCCGCGAGTGGCCGAAGGCCCAGGATCTGCCCCCGGGGGCAACCTTTCTGGCAAAGCCCTATTCCCAGGCAGCCCTGGTGTCCCATGCGCTGGCTGCGGCCGAGAAGGCTCAGGCGGCCCGTGCCTTTGCCAGCCCTCAGGGCGAGGTCGGTGAGGCCGCCGATGCGGCTTCGCCCGTGCCGAAGACCGCCTGATCGGCTTCCATGAATTCGTGCACGGCGCATCAGCACCGTGCCCGCTCGCAGATGAGGCTGCCCTTCGGGCTTAGGCGGCGCGCACGCCCTGGAGGAAGCCTTCGACCTCCCGGCTCAGCGCAGTCGAGTTGGACGCCAGCTCGCCGGCCGCGGCGAGCACCTGGGACGCGGCAGAGCCCGCATGGGTGGCGGCACCCTGGACCTGGACGATGCTCTCGCTCACGTCCTGCGTGCCCCTGGCCGCCTCGCTGACGTTGCGCGCGATCTCCTGCGTGGCGGCCTGCTGCTCTTCGACGGCGGCGGCGACGCTCGTGGCGATCTGGTGCACCTCCTCGATGGTGAGGCCGATGTCGCGGATGGCCTCGACCGCATCCTTGGTCGATTGCTGGATCTGGTGGATATAGGCGGTGATGTCTTCGGTGGCGCGCGAGGTCTGGTTGGCGAGTTCCTTCACCTCGGAGGCCACTACGGCGAATCCCTTGCCGGCCTCGCCCGCGCGGGCCGCCTCGATGGTGGCGTTGAGCGCCAAGAGGTTGGTCTGGCTCGCGATCGTGTTGATCAGGGCCACGACCTCGCCGATCTTCTGCGCACCGTCCGCCAGGGTTTCCACAAGCTGGTTGGTCCTGCGGGCGTTCTCCACGGCCCGGGCCGCCGCGACGGATGTCTGCGACACCTGCGAGCCGATCTCGCTGGAGGAGGCCGCCAGCTGCTCGGCCGCCGCGGCGACCGCCTGCACGTTGCTGGAGGTTTGCTCGGCGGCTGCGGCCACCGAATTGGACTGCTGGTTGGTCTGTTGGGCGGTCGACGCCATCGACCGGGCCGTTGCCTCCATCTGCTGGGCCGCCACCGTGAGATGCTGGACAAGGCCGCCGACGCTGCCCTCGAAGCTCTGGGCGAGCGCCATCATCTCGATCCTGCGCCGCTCCGCCGCCTGCTTCTCGGTCTCCGCCTGAGCGTGCCGAAGGTTTTCCGCTTCCTGCATGGCACCGGCGAACACCTGCGTGGCCTTCCAGATATCGCCGATCTCGTCCTTGCCGGCCTTGGCCTTCGGCAGGTTGTAGTCGCCGGAAGCGAGCCTCTGGATGGCCTCGGTCACGCGCCGCAGCGGCTGTGCGATCTGCCGGTGTCCGACGAGCCAGCCGATCAGAAGCGCGATGGCGGTACCGGCCAGCGCGATCGAGATGAGTAGCATCAGGCGCTGATCGTAGAGTTCCGTCGCCCGCCGCTCCACGGCGGCGATCTCTTCGCTGCCGCGCTTGGTCAGTGCATCGATGCTGACCTGGAAGGCTTTCCGGTTGGCGCGGTTGGCGTCGGTGTTGCCCTGCGCATTGGCGGCCGCGGGCGAAACTTCGGCGCCCAGGCGGACCGTTTCGGAGCGGAACTTCTTGAACTCCGCCGCATCCTTCACGACGGCCTCGAACAGAGCCTTGCTGTCGCTCGCCACGATGGGCTCCCACTCCTTCAGGAGAGCATCCATGTCCTTCAGGGTCGCCAGGAGTCCGTCGCCGAACTTGCGCGCCTCGGCGGTATCCTTCGACGCATAGATGCCCCGGGCCTCCATGACGACGTGGGTCACGAGCCGGTTGAGCCGCTCTCCGTAAAGAGCCCTGGTGGCCGCGAGCCTGACGTCGTCGACAGCCTGGTTGTAGGTTTGCAGCGTGCTGATGCCGACGGCGGCCGTCATGACGGCGACAACGCTCAGCGCCGCGACGAGCGCGAAAATCCTCGTTCTAATTTTCATCATCAACCCCGAACGGCCGAAGCCACAGCAACACCCATGAATACATCTGCATGGTACTGCGCGAATGCTTGTGCGGAGCTTGCGATCCTCGTCAGGCGGATACAGCCAAGTTTCTTTGCCTCGAGTGACGAAATTTTAAGTATAAACCCATAGGAATGATTCCACGCGATTCTCAACGTGGCGGTTTCCATGGGCATTCGGTTCGACAAAGTATTGGAGCAGGTGGCCAGGGCAGGAAACGCCAAGGGCCCCATGACCACGGCCGAGCAGCGAGAGCGCAAGGTTCAACGGATCGAGGAATCCATCCGCGCCCGCGAGGCAGTGGGCGACCGCATCGTGATGTGCTTAGGCCTGGCCCTCACCCTCTCGGCCATCGGCCTTCCGGTCTATGCCCTGAATGTCAGCGACGGCTATTCCTATCTCAAGACGGCGGTGACCGACACGAGCATCGGCAGGGCCGTCGCCGTAAGCCCGGCGCGAGCCGCCGATCTGAATCCTGCAACCACCGGCTCTCTGACCAAGAAGGACGTCGTCCTGACGGCGGGCCAGAAGGCAGAGGCCGCTGCGCAGAGCCTCGACAGACGGGCGCAGTTCCAGCGCTACGTCGTCCATCGCGCAACAGGCGGGTCTGCCCTGATCGAAGGTCCCGAAGGCCTGTGGTGGGTGACGCCCGGAATGACCCTACCCGGAATCGGTCAGGTCATCTCCATCGAGCGTTCCGATTCCGGCTGGGTGGTTCTGACGACCGAAACCATGATCACGCAGTCGCCGGCCGCGCGCGCGTCCAGCTAAATCCGCAAGGCGCTCCACCGAGCGCCTGCGCCGGAATCGTCGTATCGTCCTGATTGATGGATGCGCAGGGCTGCGTTCGACAGCCCCTGCTGCTTACTTGGTCGCCGTCACGATCGGGGCCGCCTGGTTTCCGAGCCAGACCCAGGTTGCACTGTCGGACCCTTCCCGCTTCACATAGCGATAGCCCGTCTGCTGCCAGGGAAGAACGGCGTTGCGCTTGTTGTCGAGGATGTAATCGCCGCGGTCGGTTCTCGCCATCAGCACCGCGTGCCCCGCCCCAATCTCGTCGATGACCACCGTCATGCGCAGGGCGCGCTGCGGCAGGCCGGCCTGCGTGAGGAGGCGGCGCTTCAGCAGCTGGATGTCCTCGCAATCGCCCAGCCCGTCATCGGGATAATCCCAGCGATCCGCAACACCCCAGTGATCCTGGTCCGTCACCGGCAGGATCTCCTTGTTCACCCGCTCGTTCACGTCGACGATCATCTTCCAGTTCGCCTGATCGAGAACGATCGTGTCAGGCTCGGAGGGATCGTGCGCGCATTCCCGCGGTCGCTGCGCGCAGAACGCGATCCAGGCCGGCGTCGGTCCGGCCGCACCGACGGAAAGAAGAGCATCGCCCGGCCCGGGCGTGACCCATTGAGGGAATGCGAGGGCCGATCCCGCACCGGCCATGGCGGAGAGAACCACAGCGGCAAAACCCACTGAGGCGAAGATACGATTGAGGCGTTTACTGCGCCTCGCCAAAGTCGTTGAAGTAATCCCGCGCATGCCCCGCACCTGTTCAGCTTTTTTCTTTTCAACAAAGCTGTCAGCAGCGGAGGCTCAGCGCAAGCGGGAACTCGTCGCAAGATCACGAACGCTCCGCCACTGTTGACTTCCAGCAACAGAGCAAGCATTCGACGCTGCGATGTATGACAGACCTCTCCGAATGAAGAGGGAAGATCAGTATTCGAGATTGGTCAGTGCAATCCTGACCGCTCGACGTCCGTATCCCGCCGGAAAGCGATGAATCCTCGTCTCCGTCGAGCAAACGAGACCGCCAGGCTCCGTTTCAACGGTGACAGGAGCCTGTCAGATCAGCGCATCGGCAGATCCAGGCGCTGCTTCATTCAAGCCCGGCTCTGCGCCAGGCTGCGATGTCTCGCCCAATGCCTCGTTCTCTTCGAAGAGATCATGAGGCGAACGACGGGCGTTCCGATCAGCCCGACCAGGGAGGCAGCAACGACAGGCACCAGAACCAAGGTCATGGATCTCTCCTCATCATTTGGAGGTACCCCTTCCCTATGGCATAGCGAGCTTGCCCGAACCTGACGAGGCGTTTTCGCCCGCCAATATTAGTGGCTCGGGATTTACTACGTTCCTAGGAAGAGCTTCGGCACTGCTCGATCGTGAGTGTATCATCGCTCAACGTTTCTGTTTGTTTAGGAGAACCGCGTGAGAACGCTTGTCATGACACTTGCGGCAGCGGTCTGCGTCGGCGGATGCGTGCCGACGACCCATGAAACGCTCGCTCTGTCGTGTTCGGATTATATCGGCAAGCCCATCTCCACGCGGATCGCCGCCTGGGGTCCGCCGCGGACGATCTACAGGATCAGCCCGACCCAGGTCGGATACGTCTTCGAGAGCAAGCAGACCACGTTCATCGGCGGCGAGCCCTATTATACGGTCAACTACATGATCGGCGCCGACAAGCACCGTACGCCGGTGCGCAAGCTCACCACCATCTGCAGCGGCATCTTCGTCGCGAGCGCGCCGTCCGACGCGACGCCAGTCACGGAGCGGATCGTCGTGGACGTCATTTCGAAGTAGCGGATCAGAAGCCGCCGCGCTTCAGCTTGGTGATGCTCATCATCAGGTCGACGCTGATGCCCGCGTCCGTGGGTTCGGAGAATAGGGTCAGCACAGGCGCAATCTGCTCTGGGGCGGCATTGTTCATGTCCCACATGGCGGAAAACCGCTGGATCAGCTTGTCGACCTTCTTGGGATCCTGCAGATCCTGGATGTTGATGTGCTTTTCCAGGTTGCGGACCTGCAGATCGAGATCCGCCTTGGATGCTTCCTTTGGGATGTTGAACGTCGTTTGGACGAACTTCAGGAGACCCTTGTCCGCAAGCAATCCCATTGGGGAAGTAATGGTGGACGCCTTGCGCTTGAAATAGAGCGCGAGCCTCACACCTTCATTCTGCTCACCCTCCTTGTTCTCAAGGGTCTGCTGGTAGTACTTGCTGACCGCTTCTGTGGTTGCGCTGGCCTGAGAAGTCGCCTTGTCGCCCTTGGCGGCGAAGTCGAACGCCTTCGCGAATTCCTTGTAGCGCGGGTCCGTCATCTTGTTCGCCATGCTCGTGGAGGACGAGACCCCCTCCGTGAGCAGCTTCTTCATGAAGGCCTTGGCGTAGATCATGTCGTCGAGGCCATAGGCCTTCATGGCATAGTTGAAGAGGCGGTAATCCTTCACGAACGCGTCGATGGTCTTCACCTTCGAGATGTTCGCCAGATAGTACTCGGTATCGCGCTTCACCATCGCGTCGTTCTGGGTGATCGACTTGGTCAGCGTCGGGTTGGTCTGCAGCATCTGATAACGCATCATCGTGCTGATCATGGTTCACTCCTGAGGATGATACTGGTCATCCGGATCTGCGTTTGCGACCGATTGTTCGGTTCTATTCCCTCGCCGTTGCGATGGATCGGCAATCCTTCGAGAATCTCTCGGAGACGGCCTGGGTCTCGTCGGGATCGAGAGCGAACTTCACGCTCTGCGGCTCAAGACGAAAGTTCGCAAGCTCCACGATAAGCCTCTGCGCTGTCGCGAGGCTTGTCATGAAGTCCATGACCTCGTTCTCGCCCCGCAATTGCCCGTAGCGGTCGCGGTAGACCCAGTGGGAGACCCCAGGCGGGCGATCATCCAGCCAATAGACCGTGCTCCGGCCCCTGGAATCGCTCTGACCGAGATAGGCCTTCTGCATCACAGTCAGGGCAACGGCCGCCTGCGGCGGCTCGCCTTCCTCCCCTGCGACTCTGGTGCAGGAAAGCCAAAGGGAACTCCCCTCCTCTCCCCTGATCTGCGCCAGCGCCCGCTTCGGCTGGCCGCCCTGATCCGTCTGGAGAGCATAGTTCCAGGTTCGGAGCGTGCCCGCTGTCGCCGCTTCGGCAGAAGGTTCAGGAACCGCCGCGCCGAGCACGCAGATGGACACGAGGGCGATGGTGCGATGGAAGGTGTTCGACATGGCTCAGCATTCCGCGAGCGAACCCAAAAAAGCCCCGCCTCTTGCAAGACGGGGCTTCTGATTACCGACTTGTCAGATCATCAGCCGAAGAGCTTCAGGATCATCTGGCTGTTCTGGTTGGCGATCGAGAGCGACTGCACGCCGAGCTGCTGCTGGGTCTGCAGAGCCTGCAGGCGGGTCGAAGCCTCGTTCATGTCGGCGTCAACCAGAGTGCTCACCGTGTTCGTCAGCGACTCGCTCAGAACGCCCAGGAAGGTCTGCTGCGCGGTGATCTGGTTCTTGGCGGCACCGAGCTCGACCGCATAGTCACGGACTGCCTTGAGAGCCGTCTCGACCGTGTCGGCGTGCGTATCGACGTCGGTCGCAGCGGTGATGCTGAGAGCATTGACGGCACCCGCGCCGGAGACCAGGGCGGCATCCATGTCAGAGAGGGTAACGTCGATGGTCTTGAAGCCGCTGCCCGTCGTGCCGCCGGACCAGCCGGAGACCATCTGAGCAGGACCAGTGATCGTGCCGTTGAGGAGGTTCACGCCGTTGTTCTCGGCGCCGTCGACGATACCCTCGATCCGCTTGCCGATGGCGAGAAGCGAGGTGTTGATATCGGT
>JAESFT010000286.1_pt1 | contig 40716 bp, 32 predicted proteins | sample 9269451 | NCBI WGS metagenome assembly JAESFT01 (sample SAMN14502557, study PRJNA617106) | algae metagenome | isolation source: Scytonema hyalinum WJT4-NPBG1 and co-occurring heterotrophs from well... | place: USA: Mojave Desert, Joshua Tree National Park, California | collected 2006-05-25
GTCGGGTGATTGTGGGTTTCCACCTTCATCAGGATGTGGGTCAGCTCTTCCGAGTCCTGGTACACATTGCCCGATTTCGCGCCGCGCGGATAGAAACGCGATACCGTCGCGCCTTCGATGATGGAGGAATTGTCGCTGTAGGCGACCACCGTGCCTTGCGGGTGCAACTGATGGGTATTGCGGATCATCGCGAACAGCGATTTTTCCTGGCGCTGCCCGTCGATCGTCCAGTCGGCATTGAAGATCTTGTGGCGGCAGTGCTCGCTGTTGGCCTGGGCGAACATCATCAGTTCGACATCGGTCGGATTCCGTGCGGCCTGAGTAAATGCATTGACAAGATAATCGATCTCATCGTCCGACAACGCCAGGCCGAGTTCCGTATTGGCTTCGACCAGCGCATTCTTTCCGCCCGCCAGGACATCGACGAACGCCAGCGGGCGCGCTTCGAGTTCGTTGAACAGCGCAGCGGCATCGTTCGCGCCGCGCAGGACCGTCTCGGTCATGCGGTCGTGCAACAGCGCGGCGACGGCCTGGACCGCCGCGTCCGGCAGCTTTTTCTTGCCTCCCAACAGACCGGATTTCATGGCTATCCGGTAGGCAACGCCGCGCTCGATACGACGGATATGCGCCATGCCGCAGTTGTGGGCAATGTCGGTCGCCTTGCTTGCCCATGGAGATATCGTGCCGAAGCGCGGGATGACAATGAATTCATCGCCCTCTTCGCTGCCGGTGAACGGTTCGCCATAGGTGAGCATGGCGTTCAGGCGGCCCGTATCGTCAGCGTCCAGCGGCCTGGAGGCGTCGATGAAATGGAGAAAGCGACCGGTGACGCCGACAATGCCGGGTTCGATTGCTTGCAGTTGGGATAGGAGACGTTGGGTACGGAAGGCAGACAGGGCGGAGGAGCCCGGCAGAATCAGCATGGCGGCAAGAGGAAAGAAGCAGCGTGGCCGGCACAGGCAGCCCGGCTGCGGGTTGACTCGGAAACCGCGATTATACCGCGACGCCGCATCATGGCGTCTTGCCAACGGCGCGCCCCATGCCGCCAGTTGGTAACGCCGGCAACTACGGCAGGCGTGCTGTGCTATCGTTTTCTTCCTTTCTGCACACAAGCCATTCGAATGACAAATCCGATTTCGACTCCCATAACCAATCTGGCATCAATTTCCCGTGCTCCGCTGATCGAGCAATGTATCGCGCACGCGGAAACCGCCACCGCGGTGTTCACCCGTCTTTATCCCGAAGCCGCCCGCGTGGCCGCCTCCCATGCGGATGCGATGCATGCGGCGGGCGTCCGGCTTTCTCCGCTGGCCGGATTGCCGGTGTCCGTCAAAGACCTGTTCGATGTCGCCGGCGAGACGACGCTTGCCGGTTCGGTGGTGCTGAAGGAGCGCCTGCCTGCACAATCCGATGCCCCCGTCGTCGCCAGGCTGAGGCAGGCAGGGGCGGCGATTCTCGGAAAGACCAACATGACCGAGTTCGCTTTCTCGGGCGTCGGCCTGAATCCGCATTACGGCACGCCTGCCAATCCTGCCGATACCACGCTTGCGCGCATCCCGGGAGGCTCCTCCTCCGGCGCGGCCGTCTCGGTCGCGGCCGGTCTCTGCGTCGCGGGGCTCGGCTCGGATACGGGCGGTTCGATCCGCATACCGGCCGCCTTGTGCGGCATTGTCGGCTTCAAACCGACTGCGCGCCGCGTGCCATCCGCCGGCGCAATCCCGCTCTCGACGACGCTGGATACCATATGCGCCATGACGCGTTCCGTCGCTGACTGCGTCACGGTCGACGATGTGATTGCGGACGATACGCTGTCTGTTCGCGAGATTCCACTGCGGGGCCTGCGGCTGATGGTTCCTTCCACCGTCGTGCTGGACACACTGGAACCGCACGTCGCGGCATCGTTTTCGTCCGCCCTGTCGCGTCTGTCGGCCGCGGGTGCGGCCATCATCGAGACACCGCTTGCGCCTCTGACGGAAGCAGCCGAACTCAATCGTTTCTCCGGCGCGGAATCGTACACATGGCATCGCGACGTTCTGGCTGCGCGGGAATCGGATTACGACGCTCGCGTTGCAAAGCGCATCAAGACCGGCATCGCGATGAGCGCCGCCGATTATATTGACCTGCATCGCAGGCGGCGTGACTGGATCGCGCGCATGGAGCAGGCGCTTGCGCCCTACGATGCGCTGATCATGCCGACAGTGCCGGTCGTCGCGCCGGAGATGGCGCCGCTGGAGGTCTCCGAGGAAACGTTTTTCCATTTCAATGGATTGCTGTTGCGCAACACTTCCACCATCAATCTGCTGGACGGCTGCGCGATATCGATGCCCTGCCATGCGCAAGGAACATTGCCTGTCGGACTGTCCGTTGCGGGCCCGGCGATGTCGGACGCGCGCATCCTTGCGGTCGCACTCGCGATTGAACGCGCGCTGACTACACCATGATCGCCGGCATTGGTATCTCCCCGAAAGGCAAGGCACGATGAAATGTGCAAAAACTTCTATACTTTGGCACAGCCCCACCGACATCCACCTCACCTTCGGAGACAACAAATGCCAAATAAGAACATGATGAAATTGTTGGCTGTGATTTTCGCCAGCGTCGCGGTATCCGCATGCAGCGGCCCGCAGCAGCAAACGCAAGCCGGCGCCGGTCCGGCCGCCGCCTCCACTGCAGCGCAGGGCGGGAAGACGCAGGTGCAATGGCTGGGACAAGCCGCCACCAAGATCACCACGCCGGGCGGAAAGGTGATCGTTATCGATCCCTGGCTGACCAGCAACCCGAAAACGCCGCCGCAGTACAAGGATCTTGCGGCGCTCGGCAAGGTGGATCTGATCCTCGTGACCCATGCTCATTTCGACCACTATGCCGACGCGCCGGCGCTCGCGAAGATGCATAACGTTCCTGTGTACGGTCCGGCAGGCATGAACCAGTCGATGATCACGCTCGGCATCCTGCCTCCGGCGTTATCCCAGCGCTTCGGCAAGGGCGGCACCATCATGCCTTTCGGCCCCGGTGGCGTGCGGATCACGGCCACCCGCGCCGAGCACAGCTCCGAACTGGTATGGCGCAATCCAGCGACGGACAAGGATGAAACCCACGTCGGCGGGGAGCCGGTCGGCTTCATTATCGAGCTGGAAAACGGCTTCAAGATTTATCACATGGGCGACACCGGACTATTCGGCGATATGAAATTCATCGGCGAGTATTACAAGCCCGACCTCGTCATGATTCCCATCGGCGGCCACTTCGTGATGGACCCAAAAGATGCAGCGGTCGCCACCAGGGATTTCCTGAAACCGAAGTTCGCCATCCCGATCCACTACGGCACCACTCCCGTGCTCAAGGGCACGCCGCAGGAATACACCACCGCACTGGGCAACGCGCCGGTCAAGGTACTGTCGATGCAACCGGGCGACAGCATGGCGTTCTGACGGTTTTTAATTGGAGAGTCAGGACGGCGCAGGCGGCGTCCACCCGAACACTTCGGCGAGCGCCTGCCGGTATTCTTCCGAGCCGACGCGCATGCTGTTATTATGGGTTCCGCCCTCGACCAGCAGCAAGCGCTTCTCACCCGAAGCGGCATCGAACAACTCCTGGCTGAAACGTGCCGGCACAAAACGGTCCCGGGTGCCGTGCACGAAGAGCATCGGCATGCGCACGTCGTCAATCTTGTCGATCGAGTCGAATTTCTGCGACATCAGCAGCTGCAGCGGCAACCATTCCGATGTCAGCGCGCGTGCAATGTCGGCCAGCGAAGTGAACGACGATTCCACGATCAGGCCGCGAGCCTGCGGCTGATCCGACTTGCTCAGCTCTGCCGCGAGATCCACGGCAATTGCGCCGCCGAGCGAATGGCCGTAGATGAACCTGCGCGCCGAATCCGGCTGAAGGCTGGCCATCTGTTTCCAGGCGACGCGCGCATCTTCGTACACCGTCTCTTCCGAGGGCAGGCCGCCGTCACTTTGGCCAAAGCCCCGGTAATCGATCGCCAGCACCGAAAAGCCGAAGTCATGCAACTGTTCGATGCGAAATGCCTGGCCGGTCAGGTTCCAGCGCGACCCGTGCAAATACAGCACGGCAGGCGCGTCCGGAGAGTCGGCGGGCCACCACCAGGTATGGATGTTTTCAGTCTTTCCCTTATTGTCGACCTGCAGGACCGATTCGGTCACGCCCTCGGGAAGACCGCCGTACCAGCTTGCGGTGCCGGCGGCGATGCGGAAGGTCAGCTCCCGCTCTTTCTGTGCAAGATGGCTGCAACCGGGACCGGCCAGCGCAACACCGAGGCCTGCAATCACGGCTAGCCGGATGCCGCGACGACGCACCCATTGCAGGGCAGATGAAACGAATGGTTGATTTGGCATGTAAAACGAAGAAGTGCAGTTACGAATCGGATATCGGCAAAGGATTATCGTTGCTCATTCTGCGAGCATCGACAAACTTTCTTCAGATCCGAAAATCGCCAAAACGTTCTGCCTTGAGCGAAGTAATGGGCGCGCCTCAGCCGCCGTACCCATAGATTTCCTGCATCCGCTTCTTCTCCTCTTCATCCTCCCGCGACGGCGGCGGAGGCGGATTGCCGAAGATCGGTGAACCGCCGAAAAGGCGTTCCCAGAAACCCTTCGGCCTCTCGATGCCCACCGACTCCACCGCATTTGCTTTCAGATATTCCTGGTACATCCAGTCGCCATTCGCCTGAACCAAGCCGGCCGGCACCGGCATTTGTACCTCGGGTTTCCCGCGCAGCGCGGTACGCATGTAATTGATCCAGATCGGCAGCGCCAGCGTGCTGCCGAATTCGCGATTCCCCAGCGAACGCGGATTATCGAACCCCATCCACGCAACCGCGACGATGTTGCCGCCGTAACCGGCGAACCAACCATCGAGCGCGTCGTTGGTGGTGCCGGTTTTTCCTGCCAAGTCATTCCTGCGCAGCTTCTGACTGGCGGAGTAGGCGGTGCCCGACCTGACCACGTCGCGCAGCATGCTGTCGACCACGAAGGCGTTGCGCGGATCGAGAACGCGGGCCGCCTGATCGCCTGCGCGCACCGGCACCGCCTCGGAAAGCAGATTGCCGCGCGCGTCGACGACCTTGCTGATCAGGTAAGGCGACGTCAGATAGCCGCCGTTGGCGAAGGCGGTGTACGCGCCGGCCATCTGCAACGGCGTGACCGCACCGGTCCCGAGCGTCATGGTCAGGTTGCCGGGATGCCGTTCGGCGTCGAAGCCGAAACGGGTGATGTAGTCGAGCGCATATTGCGGCGTGATGGTTTGCAGGATGCGGATGGAGACGAGGTTCTTCGAGCGCGTCAGGCCGGTGCGCATCGTGACCGGACCATCGAAGCTGCCGTCGTCGTTCTGCGGCTCCCAGGCCGGCGATCCGTTATTGCTTTCGATCGCCAGCGGTGCATCGTTGATCATGGTGGACGGCGACAGCCCCTTCTCCAGCGCTGCCGAATAAATGAACGGCTTGAAGGTCGATCCCGGCTGCCGCCATGCCTGCGTGACGTGGTCGAATTGGTTGATGCCGAAATCGAATCCACCGACCATGGCGCGGAAAGCACCGTCCTGGGCATCAAGCGCCACGAATGCAGCGGCGACTTCAGGCAGTTGGGTGATGGACCATTTTTCCTTTGAATCCTGCACGATCCGGATGATCGAGCCGGGACGAAGCCGGATCTTGTCGCGCGCCTTCGCCGCCAATGCAGATGCGGCGAAGCGCAAACCTTCTCCGGTTATCGTGATTTCCTCGCCGGACAGCATCGCCGCCCTCACCTGCTTGGGCGTCGCCGACAATACGACCGCGGAACGCAGATCATCGCTGTCGGGATGCTGGAGCAGCGTCTCGTCGATTACCTGCTGCCGCTCTTCGGCATCGCCGGGCAAATCGACGAAGGCCTCCGGTCCCCGATAGCCATGGCGCCTGTCATAGTCGAGCACGCCTCGACGCACGGCTTCATAAGCAGCATCCTGGTCCGCCTTCGTCAGCGTCGTATAGACCGAGATGCCGCGGGTATAGGTTTCCTCCTTGTACTGCGCGAACATCAGTTGGCGCACCAGTTCGGCGGCGTGTTCCGCATAGGTGCCGAAGCGCTTTCCGCTGGGGACCACCTTGATCGGTTCCTCGCTTGCCTTCGCATGCTGCGCTTCGGTGATGTAGCCGAGATCCCGCATGCGCTTGAGCACCTGCCGTTGCCGTTGTTTGGCGCGCTTCGGATTGACGACCGGATTGGCGGCGCCCGGCGCCTGCGGCAGACCGGCAAGCATCGCGGTTTCGGCCACGGTCAGCTGGTCCAGCGTCTTGCCGAAGTACACGCGTGCCGCCGTGCCGAACCCATAGGATCGGTTGCCCAGGTAGATCTGGTTCATGTACAGCTCCAGGATCTGGTCCTTCGTCAGCTTCTGCTCGATGCGATAGGCGAGCATGATTTCCTGCAGCTTGCGGGTATAGGTCTTTTTCCGGGTGAGGAAGAAGGTGCGTGCCACCTGCATCGTGATGGTGGATGCGCCCTGTGACCGGGCGCTGCGCAGATTGGCGATGCCGGCGCGTACGATACCGACCAGATCGACTCCGCCATGTTCATAGAACCGGTCGTCCTCGATGGCGATAACCGCCTGCTGCATCGATTTCGGAATATCGGCGATGGCTACGAATTCGCGGCGTTCATCGCCGAATTCGCCGATCAGTACGTTATCGGCGGTGTAGACGCGCAGCGGCTCCTTCGGACGGTAGTCAGCCAATGCATCGACCGACGGCAGGGTCGGCGCCAGTCCGATGAGCGCATACGCCAGCAACGCGGCAATGGCAATACCGAAGACAGCGCCAAGGGCGAGCACCCCATGCAGAATACGCCGGCCGACCGACAGCGTGGACCAGCGGGTGAGGTAATTCGAGATCAGTTTATTTACGCGCACTGCGATTTCCTGTGACGTTGCCGCGACAGGGCGACTTTAGCAGTCGGCGCGGCGCGGCGGCTTGCGGCATTCGGGATTCGATGCCGGCATTGCGCCGCGCCGCCGAAGTACGGCCGTTTAATAGCGATAGGCGCGGTCGTTTTCGATGCGAACGCGGCTGCCGACTTGCAGGTCCGCGACATTGTCCTGCACGATGGTGCGGTAGGCGCCATTGTCGAGACGCACGCCGATCTGGTAGGTATTGCGGGAACCGGTGTTATTGCGCTGTTCCATCTGATGCCCCACCACTGCGCCACCGACCGCGCCGGCAACGGTAGCCGCTTTCCTGCCGGTACCACCGCCGACCTGATTGCCCAGCAATCCGCCCACTACGCCACCGACCACCGCGCCAACCCCGACTCCACCGTTATTGCCGGCTTCGGCCTGGTTCATATAGATGGAATCGACGATGCCGACCGTGCTTGCGCTCGGCCGGCTGGGGTAAGTCTGCTGTGGATAGGTTTGCTGAGGGTATGTTTGTTGCGGATAGGCCTGCTGCGGGTACTGCGAGACCGGCACGCTGGAGTAGTTGGGTGTTGCACATCCGCTGAGGGCGAGGCTTACGAGCACCACGGCGGACAGGATGGTTTTGGATTGTTTCATGACAGCTCCCATTGACGATTGAGCTTATTAAACGCGCTGGGAGACGGGCAAGCCACTGTCATTCGGTAAAGATTGCAACAAGTTGTTTCATCTTGCGGGCTGCGCGCCGCCGACTTGTGAATATTCAAGCGCATTGTCGGTCAGCCAGCGCTGTGACAACTCGCTTTCATGCTGGTTCGGATGGAAATCCGGCCGGATGTAGTCGCGCCACGGCTGGAATGTCTGGCGGATCAGGCCGCGACGGCCAAACAGATAGGTGGCTGCGCTTCTCCATGTGCGCCATTGCCATAGCGTACCGTCATCCTTGAGGTTCTTTACCGTCTGCCGGATCGTATCCCCAAGAAATACCAGCGTGATTCGCTTGAACCATTTGATCCGCCATTCATGATTGCCGCCTAATGCCTGGTACAGATCGAATGCGGTGCTTTTATGCTCCGATTCCTCGGCGCTGTGCCACAACCACATGGTTTTGAGCCGAGGCTCGCATCCGTCGAGCAAATCATGATGGCGCAGCATCCATTCGGCGAGGATGGCGGTGAAGTGTTCATTTGCGGCGGTAATTGCCAGCCAGTGACGTGAATCGACGCCTTCCATCAGTTTCAGGCGGGCTTGCGCACGCGGCCCCCATTCATTCTTCAAACCCTGCTTTTCCAGATGCGTATTGAACAGGCTGTGTATGCGCCGGTGGGTTGCTTCCTGCCCGATGAATCCCTGAACTTCAGCTGCGAAACGTTCCTGCTTTTCAGGCGGCAACGCCTTGAAGCCATTTCGTACCGAGTCGATGAAGAATTGTTCGCCTACCGGAAAACTCATGGATAACGCGTTGAATAGTGCCGTGCGGAATGCATCGCCACCACACCAATGGCGCGCGAAAGGAGTCTCCAAGTCAATCAACAGCCGGCGTACTACGAGGGTGGTCATTCAAAAGCTCCATCTGAACAGTGTTTCATTAACGATAAACCAATGAACCGGAGGTGTAAATACATGCCGTCAAATTAGAGTCTCTCCACCATTGTGCATTCGATTTTCCAATATATTCGCTATTTTCTTGCTTTTCCGGATATGGAGTATAAAATCTCCACAAAAGGAGAATCTTGAAATGAACCTTGCCTTTGCTTATCCCCGCAGCCGCTTCGAACCGGCGGTCTTTGTCGATCTCAATGACAAATCGGAAAGAGAACGGCTCTCCAAATCCGCACTAAAGGGATTCTTCAAACTGGCCGAAGCATGGAAGCTTCGCGATGAAGATGCCCGCGAATTGCTGGGCGGCCTATCCAGCAGCGCCTTCTACGAATGGAAAAAAAATCCGGACCGGTTGCTCGAGGTAGACCGAATCACGCGCATTTCCTATCTGATCGGCATCTACAAGGCACTGCATATCATCTATGGCAAAAAACTGGCGGATGAATGGGTCACTCTACCCAATAAAAACGTCATCTTCGCCGGCCGTACACCTTTGGCCTATATGCAGGCGGGAGGCCTGATTGCAATGCAAACCGTGCGCAAACTGCTCGATGCGCGGCGCGGCGGTTTATGACCTCGGCCTTCCTGCCTGATCAACCCGCGATTACGCTACTCCGCCAGTTCGACACCTGCCGCCTGATTCCGTCGCGTTTCGTCGATACCGAGGATTCGGTCCTTGCGCCGCTTTCCGAGAATGCAGACCATCTGCGCGACCTGTTCGATCTGGACAACGCCACCAATGAACGTTTGCTCGGCGAGCATGGCGGATTGCCGGGAATCGGCATCGACGAACTGGTGTTCGGGGTGCCGAACTTTCGCATCATCAATGCCGCATTCACTTATCCCCGTCCTGAAGGAAGCCGGTTCAATAACGGCGACCGCGGCGCATGGTACTGCGCCTTCGAAATCGAAACCGCGCTGGCCGAAGTCATTTTCCACAAGACGGTCGAGTACCAGGAAATCGACCGCTTTGACGATTGCGTGACTTATCAGACCCTGCTCGCCGATTTCACCAGTGAATTTCATGACCTGCGCGGCTCGAACGCATTCCTGCCCTGCCTGGACCCGAACAGTTATATCGCGTCACAGCAACTTGCGGTGCAACTGCTGGAAGAGGGATCGCTCGGGATCATCTATCCCAGCGTGCGGCGCCCGGGCGGCACCAATCTCGCATGTTTCCGCCCTGCCCTGGTCGGCAACGTGCGGCGCGGCATCGCATACGACCTGATCTGGTCAGGCACACCCAAACCCGAGGTCCGGCCATTACGGCGTTAGTCAGGAATCGACCTGACTTTCCCTGCCGAGCGTCGTCAGCACATGTCGCGTCATGTTGAGCGCAAGTTCATGCTCACCGATGAAGACCTTGCCGGCGCTTTCCTTATTAAGCAGGCGCGCCTCCTCTTCACTGTGCGTACGCACCACGTTCTCGATTGATGGATTGAGCGCACGGGCGATCTCGATCATCTTGCGTACCTGAAAGGTTTCGGGTGTCGCGATCACCAGCATGCGTGCCCGTGCGATATGCGCCTGGATCAGCACGGCCGGTTCGGCTGCATTGCCCGCCACGGCGGGCACGCCTTCCTTGCGCAGGTGCTCGACGATGTCACGGTTCTGTTCAACCACCACGTAGTCGACACCGCATTGGGCCAGCGCCGCTGCGATACGCCGCCCGACCCGTCCGTAGCCGACCAGCACGATTTGCCCTGTAAGCTTGCTTTGGTCGACGGTGAATGGCAGTTCGGACAATGGATCGGTGCCCCGCTCGAACTTGCCTGCCAGCGGAGAGCGGGCGCGCAGCCAGGCCTGCAATGGATCGATCGCCTTGAAAATCAGCGGATTGGCTGCGATGGAGATGATCGCGCCGGCGAGAATGAGACTCTGTCCTTCGGTCGACAGCAGACCGAGCGACACGCCAAGCGCGGCCAGGATGAAGGAAAATTCCCCGATCTGGGCAAGGCTGGCGGAGACCGTAAGCGCCGTATTTACCGGATAGCGCAGGATGATCACCAGCAGGAAGGCGGCAAGCGACTTGCCGAAAATCACGATCGCCACGACAGCCAGCACCTGCATCGGCATCTGGACCAGCACCGCCGGATCGAACAGCATGCCGACGGAGACAAAGAACAGCACCGAAAACGCATCACGCAGCGGCAGCGATTCTTCCGCCGCGCGATGGCTGAGTTCCGACTCGCGCATCACCATGCCGGCGAAGAAAGCGCCCAGTGCGAACGACACGCCGAACAGTTCGGATGAACCATAGGCGATGCCGACCGCGGCAGCGATCACGCACAGCGTAAACAGCTCACGCGATCCGGTGCGCGCCACCTGCCAGAGCATCCAGGGAAACAGCCTGCGCCCGACTACCAGCATGAAACCGATGAATGCCGCCACCTGGCCGAAGGTAATGGCCAGCGTCTGCCAGAGCGGCGCTCCGTGTCCTGCGCCTTCGCCCTTGAGCCATTCCGCCAGCGGTGGCAACAGCACCAGCACCAATACCGTGACAAGATCTTCGACAACCAGCCAGCCGACAGCGATGCGGCCATTGACGGACTCCAGCAGCCCCCTGCCCTCGAGTGCACGCAGCAGGACCACCGTGCTGGCAACCGACAGCGCCAATCCGAACACCAGTCCGGCACCGATGGGCCAACCCCATAGCTGGGAAAGCCCCATGCCGAGGCCGGTGGCGACGATGATCTGGATCATCGCGCCGGGCAAAGCGATTCCTTTTACTTCGAGAAGATCCTTGAGCGAAAAATGCAGACCGACGCCGAACATCAATAACATGACCCCTATTTCAGCAAGCTGTGCCGCCAGCTCCACGTCCGCGACGAACCCCGGCGTGGCCGGGCCAATTGCGATACCTGCGGCAAGATAGCCGACCAGAGCCGGCAGCTTCAGGCGAACAGCGACCATGCCGAAGACGAGGCCGAAACCTAGAGCAGCGGCAATGGTGGTGATCAGGGTGATGTTATGGGGCATTCGGTCGGAGTTTCCTTTCTGATATCAACACAGGCGGCGATAAAGCGGAATTGCCGGAAAGTTAAAAGGGACAGATTTTAACAGCCGACGTACCCCTGACTTCCCTTGGAAACCCGGCAATGGAACTGGTATTGCCCAGATGGTCTAACTGACAACCGATCCGGATGGCAAATTACAACTTACAACCATGGCGCTAGTCACCATCAGCGAAGCGGCAAAGCTTGTCCGCAAGAATCGCACTACCATTTACCGCGACATCGAACGCGGACGTTTGAGCAAAACTGTTTCGCCCGAAGGCGAGACGAAGATCGACACTTCCGAATTGCTCCGGGCTTATGGACGCCTTCACCAGGAAGCGGAAGGCGACGAACCGTCGCGCGACAAGATACAGATCGCGTTACTCGAAGAAAAAAACCGCTCGCTGGAACGCGCGCTTGCGCTGGAAGCGGAATTGCGGCGCGTAAAGGATCAGGTCACCAATGAATTGCGGGCCAGGCTCGCCGACAAGGACAGCGTGATCAAGGTACTGGAAAGCAAAGTGCTTTTTCTCGAGTACGACAAACAGGTTGAAGCCTCTTCCGAACCGGAACAGGGTGAGCTTATGAAGACGCCACGGCCTCCCGATCCGGGTCACAGGAAAAAAAGCTGGTGGTCACGGCTGATCGGCAGGTAGCCGGGTGCCGGCAACCCACCTTACCTTGTCATGCTGCTTTTTACATGACCGGCGGACAGACCGCCTCGATCGCATTCTGCAATTGATCCAATCCGTAAGGCTTGGGCAGCAAGGTAAATTTGAAACTGGTCTTGTCGGTAACCAGGTAATTGAAACCGGAGGCGAAGATCACCTTGATGCCCGGTGTGGTTTTCACGGCGATTTCTGCGAAATCGATGCCGGACATGCCGGGCAACTGGATATCCGCAAACAGAATGTCAAAATGCCGGGTCTTGAGCGGTTCGTCCGCCTCTTCCGCACTGCTTACGCAATGAGGATGGTGGCCGAGCAGACCAAGCATCTGGCAGAGCATTTCCTGGGTACTTTTGTCGTCTTCGACGACGAGAATATGAAACGATGAATTTGACGAACTAGTGGTCATTGACAGGATTTCGATTGAACAATCGGCATGTGGCTGCAAAATGCCGGCATCGGAATGCCGAGATGACCGCAGACTAACGGTACGTTTTCCACTTAACTACGCAGGCTTTAATTTCCACATGGAAAAATCTGCTTTCACGAGGCGCAATTTTCGCCCGATTCCGTAACAACGACAAGACACTTTTGTTTGATTTTCGGAAACGGCTGATTTTTATCAATGTCCTGTGTTTTTTGATGAATTCGGGTTGGTGCCACTTCCGTTTCTATGCCAGCAACTCGTCAACCATGGAATAGCCTTTCACGAATCCCGCTTCAACGGCAGCTTCTTCTGACGGATAGTCTCCATCGTCGCCCGAACGGTCCGACAGTTCGCTGGCACTCCCCGCATCTTCGCCGGGCTGGGCGATGCGAACGCTAAAGTCCCAGCTTCCGTCGGCGCGTGGCAGTGCGGTGACATGCACGTCCATGCCCTTGTACGACTCGGTATGCCAATCCTGTCCATCATTCATGCTGCGCTCCTGTATAAGGTGTCGTTAAGGTGTCCCGCCATGGTAGCGTCGTACCGCCGGCGGGCATTGACCCCGCTCAGCCTGATGTTTCCTCGGACGCGTTGCGTGCAGCCGCGCCGGCGCTGCGCCGCCGGGCGAAGTCGATGAAATAAGTCAGGCTTCCGGGGTTGGCCATCGCATCCGGATTGGCCACCTGCTCGACCGCCATGCCCAGCAGCAGCTTCTTGACCGGCAATTCCATCTTCTTGCCGGTGAGCGTGCGCGGCACCTCCCCTACCGCAAACACGTCGTTGGGGACATGGCGTGCCGATAGCGCGCTGCGGATGCTGTCATTGATGCGCTTTACGAGTCCGTCGTCCAGAACGACGCCGGGGCGCAGTACGACGAAGAGTGGCATATAGGATTCGCGGCCGAGATATTCGAGATCGACCACGAGGCTGTCGAGCACTTCGGGCAGGCTTTCCACCACGCGGTAGATCTCGCTGGTGCCCATGCGGATGCCGTAACGGTTGATGGTGGTATCGGAGCGGCCGTAAATCACCGCACCGCCGCGCGGCGTGATGCGCAGCCAGTCGCCGTGGCGCCACCAGCCGGGATAGGTGTCGAAGTAGCTTTCGTGGTAACGCTTCCCGTCCGGATCGTTCCAGAAGTACAGCGGCATCGATGGCATCGGCTTGGTGACGACCAGCTCGCCGACTTCATCGGTCAGCGGCCGGCCTTGATCATCCATCGCGTACACCGCGATGCCGAGGCCGCGGCACTGCATTTCGCCCGCATACAGCGGCAAGGTGGGGCAGCCGCCGACGAATGACGCTGCAATGTCGGTCCCGCCGCTGATCGACGCGAGCAGGATGTTTTGCCCGAGCTGCTCATATATCCAGGAGAATGCTTCCGCCGGCAGCGGCGAGCCGGTCGAGCCAATGGTCCTGAGGCGGCTGACATCGGCAAGTTTCGCCGGTTCGATGCCCGCTTTCATACAATTGGCATAGTACGCGGCGCCGGCACCGAAGACGGTGAGCTTCGCGGCGTCGGCGAATTTCCAGAGGGTGCCGAGATCGGGGTACCCAGGGTTTCCGTCGTAGATGCAGATGGTCGCGCCGACCAGCAATCCGGTCACCTGGCTGTTCCACATGATCCAGCCGGTGGTCGAGAACCAGAGGAAGCGGTCGGATTCGCCGATGTCGTTTTGCAGGCCGTGCCCCTTCAGGCTTTCCAGCAACGTGCCGCCCTGTCCGTGCACGATGGGCTTCGGCATGCCGGTGGTGCCCGACGAGTAGACCACCCACAGCGGATGGTCGAAGGGAAGCTGTTCGAAAACCGGGTCCAGGTCATGGCCCAGCAGGGATTGCCAGTCGTGTGCACCGGCAACCGGGCTGTCCGGGTTCAGGTAAGGCAGGGAGACGACGTGCTCCAGTGTAGGGAGCGACTTGATCAGCGTTGCCAGCACATCGCGCCGGTCGAAATCCTTGCCGCCATAACGGTAGCCGTCAACCGCAATCAGTACCTTCGGTGCGATCTGCCCGAACCGGTCCACCACGCTGGCCGTGCCCATATCGGGCGAACAGCTCGACCAGATCGCACCGATACTTGCACAGGCGTAGAACGCGACGACGGTTTCAGGGACGTTCGGAAGGTACGCGACCACCCTGTCGCCCGGACCAACGCCCATGCCGCGCAACGCGTGGGCCACGGATGCAATCTGGCGCCGCAATTCGCGCCACGACATCTCGGTCAGTGGACGCAGCTCGGATTGCGAGACGATTGCAGCCCTGTCCAGATCGTCCAGATGAAAACGGAAAAGCTGCTCGGCGAAATTCAGGCGCGCTCCTTCGAACCATTTCGCGCCGGGCATTTTTTCTTCATCCAGTACGCGGGTATATGGCGCGGAATGACGGATATCGAAATAACGCCAGATGGATGTCCAGAAGGCGGACAGGTCATCCACCGACCATTGCCACAAGGCGTGATAGTCGGCAAGCGCGAGATTGTGTTCGCGTCCAAGCCATTTGATGTAATCGTGGATCCGGCTTTGCGCAATGCGTTCGGGGCTTGGAGTCCAGAGTAGTTGCGGTGTGGGGCTCATGTTTTCGTCTCCGTTGGTTTTCGTATCTGGTACCACCCAATTTCTTGGTCTATTCATGACATATCAATTTACTGCGCAAGACACGTTCTCCCTGCAAGGAAGGAGGCGCTTGAACTTCAGGCACTGCGCGCCGGCAGTCGTCGGCTCATCCGTACCGACAGGATCAATATCCCTACTGCCCCGCTCAGCATCACCGCCGCCGTGCCCATCGCGCCGACAAGCAACCCCGCTGCGCCGACACCCGCCGACTGCCCGAGAAAAAAGCAGCACGCAAATGCCGAAACAGCCGCACCGCGCCGCTCGGGCGCCATCTGGGTTGCATTGGTTTGCAAGGTATTGTGCAGCATGTAAAAGCCGACGCCGGCGAACAGGCATCCGGGCACTCCCCACCACCAGGCAGGCGCGACGCCGATCACCGTCAGCGCCGCTGTAATGAACAGGCCGCCCCACAAGGCGAGGCCGCGCTCGCCGAGTCGCCTGACCAGCGTCGCGGACAGCATCGCAAACAGAAAGCCGCCGAGTCCGAACAACATCACCAATCCGCCGGCTGCCGTCAGCGACAAATCGAAGCGCACATGCATATGCGATGCAATGAAGGCGAAGGCGCCGTACAGGAACGCGCCTTCCAGGAAAACCGCCAGCAGCAGCGTGCGGGCCCAGGGCAGTGCCAGCACCTGCCCGAATTCGGAGGCCATGCGCTTCAGGCTGAAAGCCTGTTCACGACGCGAGATGCGTGCATGGGCCGGGAGGCGGCGGTTCAGCCAAAGCAGGGAAAGCGCTACCACGATGAAGACAACCGCCACGCCGAAGAACGGCATGCGCCAGTTCATGCGGTCCGCCGCCGCCCCGCCGACGAGCACCCCTGTTGCAAGGCCAAGAATCTGACCGATGAGGAAGCGGGCGAGAACCGGCTGCCGCCGCTGGTAAGGAACGACATCGCCGATCCATGCCATCGCCAATGGAATGATTGAAGCCGCTGTCGCGCCCGCCATCAACCGCGCGAGCAGCAGCATCGGAAAGCTCGGCGCCAATGCGCACAAGGTCGCAGTCACGGCGCATGCCGCGCTGCCGCATGCGACGATGAAGTACTTGCCGTAACGATCTCCGACCGGCCCGAAGAAGAGCTGGGACAATCCGTAAGCCACCGAGAAAAAAGTGATGACCAGCGACGCGTTGCCCAGCGAGACGCCGAACTCGCGCGCAAACAGCGGCAGCTGCGGATCGCATACCCGGAGGGAAATCCCGCTGGCGAACGCGGCAAGCGAAAGGAGCGGAACGGCGGCGGTCGGAATCGTTGGCAGCGGCTCGGTAATGGCTGCTTCAGGGGGCGTCATCAGGTAACCGGGCTTTCATTTCTTGGCGGGGACATTGGTGCATACCCGTCACTCTAGCCAAATTCCGCCGTTGCCGCTTGGACCGCTACGCCGGCTTGGCGACCATCAGGTAAAACACGATCACCAGCGCAAAAAACGCCGGTATGCCAAGCAATACCCAGATGCGCAGATAACGCCAGTAGATCGGTGGCAGCGGCTCATTGCGCTCCACTGCCTCCTGGGCAAAACGGCGCATGCGGATCTGCATCCACACGACCGGCAGCCAGCATGCGCCGGCGACGAAATACAGCACGATGGACCAGACGATCCAGCTGCTCGTCATTGGAAAGCCGGCAAGATGGATCAGGTAGAAACCGGTCAGCGGCTGGAGGATGATGGTCGGCGTGGTGAACAGCCAGTCGGCGAGCACGACGTAGCGCACTACGACAGCCGTGGCGCGCACATCCTTGCTTAGACTGGTGAACAGCATGTAGAACGCGGAACCCAGCCCGGTGCCGAACAGGAAGGTCGACGACAGGATATGCAGCCATTTCACGGTGACGTAGTCCATCACTTCTCCTCAAGTTGCAGCAGCATCCAGATGGCCGCGAGCATCGGCAGATTTTTCAACAGCGGCCCGTATGGATGCAACCAGAATTCCGGCAGCCTCCAGCTGATGATGGCGGTGTAGAACAGGATCGCCGCGAGCTGGGCCAGCCACAATAGGCGGCGACGGCGCATGACCAGCGTGGCGATGCCGAATCCGATATCCATCAATGCGGCGCCATACAACATGACGGGCGCGAGCATGCCGGTGATGCCGACCCGCGCAAGAAGAGCATAGCTCTCTTCGACCGGGTAAAGTCCGAGCGAGACGATGCCGGTGATGATCCATACCAGGGCAATGCTGACGCTGAGCATCGGCAGGAGCCAATCGAGCTGAGCACGCAGGCGAAACGATGGTACCTGTTCACGCCCGATGAACTCGGCGGCACTGCGCGGCGGCCTTCCAAGAATCTCCTGAATCGCCGACGCATCGGCAGTATTGCCGCGTTCAAGCATCTGCAGCGTTTCAGGATCGAGCAATCCACCAGGCAAGGCGCTTCCCAGTTTTGCTCCCATGCGAACCAGGGGCATTGGCATCGGCAGAAAGCGCGCCCTGCCCAAACCGATCGTTGTCCGCAGCGTGGACAGGTAGGTACGCAGCGTCATCGGTTGCGGACCGGCCACCGGCAGCGTACGGCTTCCCGTCGGAAGCGATTGTTCCGAAGCCAGGCAATCGACCAGCGCCCCGATGGCGGCAACGACATCACCCACGTGCACCGGCTGGATCATTTGACCGCCATTGCCGGGCAACGGAATCAAGGGGAGTGCCGCCATCGTCCCGAACAGCCGTGCGCTTGCGCCGTCCGCACCGAACACCAGCGAAGGCTGCACGATCACCGAGGCGAGCGGCAGTCCGGCGAGAAAATCGTCGGCGGCCTTCTTGCTGAGATGGTAGCAGCTGCGCGCATGTTCGTCGGCGCCGAGTGCGGATATCTGGATGACCAGCTTCACGCCGGCGGACGCACATGCTGTGAACAAGGCGCACGGCGCCTGCCGATGCAGGGCATCGAAGGTTTGCACGCCCTGCTCGCGAATGATGCCGACCGCATTGATGACCACGTCGACGCTCTTCAGTCGCGGCAGCCACACGGCGGGATCGGTATCGCGAAGGAAATCCGCCTGCAGGGCATTGCCGCGCAGTCGTTCATCGATGATGCCCCCGGGGTTGCGTACGGCGCATATCACCCGGTGCCGCGATACCAATGCTTCGGCGATGTGCCGTCCGATGAAACCGCTGGCGCCGGTCAGCAGTATGAGCAATCGATGATCCTTTCCGTGGCATGGGAACCGTCACCTGCGGTTCGCATCTGAATTCAAAAGTGCATGTCGGTACGACCCATCGCCCATGGGGCGAGTTCATTCGAGCTTATTCAACCTGATCAAGGAGTATGCATGAAGTCATGGACCCAAGCCTTGCGTGACGGCGCCATATCTGGCAGTGCAGGCAGCGCATTATCGACCGTGATGCTGTCCGCCTGCGGAGAGCAGGAAGCAGATGCGCCCCTTGCGCCGACCAACGCGATCAGCCACTGGGTATGGGGAGACAGGGCGCTCGCCCATGAAGAGGCGAGCATCCGCCATACACTGCTGGGCTACGCCATCCATCACGGCGCATCGACTTTATGGGCAGTCGTCTACGAAAAATGGTTTGGCGAGCATGCGGAAAACAAGGCGCTGACGCCGGCGGTCGCCGGCGGCTTTGCGGTCGCTGCCCTCGCCTGCTTCGTCGACTACCAGCTGACCCCGCGTCGCCTTCGTCCCGGATACGAGCATCATCTTTCCAAGCGCTCTCTCTTCCTCGTGTATGCATCTCTCGGTATCGCCTTGCCGATCCGCGGTTACCTCGCTGCTGACCAAGACAAATAGTGCACTGCAAAAGAAATGAATTTCCACGTGCATGTTTCATGCATTTTTGCATGAAGATGCTGTCAGTTAATTTTTGAACCATTTTAAAAAAGGAGATTCAGAATCGTTCCATTAACTGACTTGAAGGAAATATTTTGTCCACTTCAATTGCTCAACGTGTCTTCAAGGCATCCCTGTGTTGTGCTGCCGTGGTAACGGTTCTAAACGCTTCCGCTCAAGAAAGAAATTCCGGCGCTGCCAACATTTCCCCGTTTTCCAATTCACCCTCGCGTTCCGCCCCCGCTGCATCAGACTCCGCTGGCCCGTTTGGCCAAGATGCATCGGCATACACCCTTACTTTCTCCGATGAATTTGAAAACGGTTTCAATAGCAGCGTCTGGAACGAAGCTGCCGATGAAAATTACAGCAATGCAGTAACTAACTTCGCAGTCGAAGACGGCTCGCTGAAAATCTGGCCTGCACGCGGAAGGAACGGCGAGTTCTTCAACCGCATCATCGATACCAATGGAAAGTTTTATCAGCGCTACGGCTACTTCGAGATGGAAGCCAAGCTGCCGATAGGAAAAGGCACATGGCCGGCGTTCTGGCTGTTCAACTACATTAACGGCCAGAAACCCGAGATCGACATCATGGAGGCATATGGTGGCGGCTCGGCAAGCGGCTGGTCGGACGACAACTATCATCCGACCGGTTACGCTCCGGTGGTCTGGCGCGATACCAACGATCGTGCCGGATTCGCGCTCCTGTTCGGACTCGGCGACCTTTCCGCGGACTATCACAAGTACGCCGTGAAATGGGAACCGGGCAAGCAGACGTTCTACTTCGACGGCCGCGAGGTCTACTCGGTCAATGCCAACATCGACCATCCGCTCTACATCAAGCTCGACTTGCTCTACGGCAGTGCCGCAGGCAGACCTGATGCGAGCACGCCAACCGGCCCCGGCAATTCCTTCGACATCCGCTACGTGCGCGCCTGGCAGTTCAGATAAGCCGCCCGCCATGTCGTGAAATCCTATAGGGAACACGTCCCGTCCGGCCAGGGCGGGACGCATTGATGTATCGGTGATGATGTATTCACTTCGTTGATGCATTCACGCTGAAGGATCGAACTGATGGATCGGTTCGATGAAGATTCAGGAGCAGGCACGTCGTATTCTGTTGCGTTCGTGTCGTGCTCGCCATGACGCTTTGACTTTCGACAAGGAGCAATCACACCCGCATTTACAAAGCCGGCAGTCGTCCAATACTGGATTTGAGGAGGATCAAAAAATAAATCCCCAACACCAGACCGGAGACCACCCATGGCTACGCATGATCACCGCTCCCACGAGCGCGCGAATACATTCCTTACGCTTTCCCCCTCCCGCTCCTCCTTCCCGTTCCGTTCCCCCTTGCGATTGCGACCCCGATCCAGCCTGCTTGCCCTGGCAATCGCCGGCCTGCTGAGCGCCTGCGGCGGCCGCGACACAGGCCAGGCAAGTGCGGGCAGCTCCGTTGTCGCCAGCAGTCACCAGGCCGTACCTGTTCCGGAACTGAACACACTTACCGGCCCGACGAAAGAAGTCACTGTCACCTTCAGCGAAGGGACCAACATGGCCGCAACGGCTTCGCCGGATGGTCAGCACATTGCGTTCACCGCGCAGGGTGCGCTATGGGTTATTCCGGCAGCGGGCGGCAATGCAACACGGATCACCAGCTGGGAGCTTGAGCCGACCGCCCCGGTGTGGTCGCCCGACGGCAAAGTGATCGTATTCCAGAACTATGCGCCGACCGGCAACTACCACCTCTATATGATCGAGCCGAACGGAGCGAACGTCCGCGCGCTGACATCCGGGCCGCACGACGATCGCGAGCCTGCATGGTCGCCCGACGGTCTATCGCTGGTGTTTGCATCTGACAGAAGCAATGACGGCCAGTACAAGATCTGGCGCCTCTCGATGGAGGACAACACACTTACCCAGGTGACCAGAGGCCCAGGCGCGGAGAGCAATCCCGTCGTCAGCCCGGACGGAACGCAGGTTGCGTATGCCGACACCGGCAAGGTTTACAGGGCACCCATATCAGGAAATGGCGCTCCGGTTCTTGCCGGCGATGGAACATTTCCCGCATGGGCGCAGAACGGGACCGACCTGATTTACCAGAATGCAGCCAGGTCGCTGATCATCGGCGGGCGGGAAGCGGTCACGGGAGAGGATCTGTTTCCTTTCCCCGTACGCTCGATGGTCGGCGGCAAGCTGCTGTATACGTCGGACGGAAAAATACGGACACGCGATGCCAGCGGCGCCAACGTGAAGGATGTCCCGTTCACCGCAGCGATTACCGTCAAGCGGCCTACTTTCGAAAGATCGCGCGACCGCGGCTTCAACGATCTCGGCCAGCGCCAGGCAATGGGCATCAGCGCCCCGGCTCTCTCACCGGACGGAACACGTATCGTTTTTGTTGCACTCAATGATGTATGGGTAATGACCATCGGTGAAGCACCCGTGCGGCTGACCAATGACAAGGACCGTGACGGCAATCCGCAATGGACGCCGGATGGCAAAGCAGTGTATTTCTCGTCCGAAAAGGGAAATGCAGGCGCGCTGGCCGTGGATCAGGTTGATGTCGATTCGAAACGCAGGACAAGGCTTGCATCGATCACGGCAAAGTCCATGGTCACGCCAAAAATGTCTTCGACAGGGGACCGCATTGCTTATACAACTTTGTCGGGGCAATTGGAAATTTGGGATGTTGCTTCAAAAACTGCGCAGACAATTATTACTTCGGTGAGTACGCAGGTCAGTACGCCGTCTTGGACACCTGACGGTGCAAGGATCATGCTCGTCGACAATGAGCGCATCAACAACCGCTTCCGTGAAGGCTACAACAAGCTGCGCGTGATCGAAATCGGCAGCAAGCAAGCCACCTTCTACCCCGTCGCCACGCCCCCGCAGCAGATATCGGAACGCGATGAGGGTGCCGCCGCGCTGTCCCCGGACGGAAAGACAGTCGCCTTCATCATGGATTCGGTGCTGCATGTCATGCCGGTCAATCCGGATGGATCTCCTGCAGGTGCAGCCCGCGCCATCACGACCGAGGTAGCCGACCTGCCCTCATGGAGCGGCGATTCACAAACGATTCTGTATAAATCCGCCGGCAAGCTGAAGACCATACAGGCCGATGGCGGCGGTGCGCGTGAGGTACCGGTGAACCTGCCCTGGACCCAGGCCGTTCCGCAGGGAACGACGATCATCCGCGCCGGCGCGGTATGGGACGGTGTCAGTCCGCAGGTGAAGCAGGATATGGATATCGTCATCACCGGAAACCGCATCACCGCGATAAGGCCGCATCAGGAAGGTGCCGAGCGATCGGCCGACCGCTATATCGATGCGACCGGAATGACGGTGATGCCGGGTCTGTGGGATCCGCATATCCATCCCCTCACGCTATACCAGGGTGGCCAGTATGGCCAGATCGCGGCACTCATGCTTTCCTATGGGATCACGTCGACGCAGTCAGTCGCCGGTCCGCTCCATCAAAGCATCGAGATGCGCGAAGCGCTCGAAGCAGGCAACCTCAACGGTCCGCGCTTGTTCGTATCCCCGCCGCTATGGGAAGGCAACCGACTCTTCTATAACTTCGCCCGCACGCTGCGCACGCCGGAGATCGCCGACATGGAGATCGAGAAAGCCAAGGCGATGGGAACGGACTATATGAAGTCCTATGTTCGTGCGCCGATTCCGATCATGGTGAAGATTGCGCAGGGCGGGATCGACCTGGGCGTACATACCGGCACGCACATGCTGTCGCCGGGATCGGCAACCGGGCTGGGCGGAACCACCCACTTGTCGGCGACACAGCGCATGGGCTACGGCTGGTCGAAGTCGGTCGGGGGCTACACCTATCAGGATGCGGTGGATCTTCATGCCAAGAGTGACTTCCGGCTGGTCGACACGCTGTTCTCGTCAACGGCACTGGTCGGGCAGGACCCCGGCCTGATCGCCGGCGACCGTTTCCTGCTGGTCCCGCCCAACTTCGTGACCGGTCTGCAAACGGCACAAGCCCCGACGCCGACCCAGATGGCGACCATCCGCAGGGATGCCGAGCAATCGGCGAAGGTAATGCGGGCCGGTGGACTGCTCGCCTACGGTACCGACTCGCCGCTGGTGGCGCCGGGCATCGCGCTGCATACGAACCTGAGGGCGGCGGGCATGGTAATGAATAACCATGAGGCACTGCAGACGGTGACCATCAATGCGGCGAAGATGAGCCTGGTGGACAAGGACCTCGGATCGATCGAGGTGGGCAAGCTGGCGGACCTCGTCATGGTAAGAGGCAATCCGCTGGAAGATCTGAAGGCGGCGGCAAATGTTGAATACGTGATGAAAAACGGCTTCAACTATTCAATCGCCGAGATCGTCGAGCCCTTCAAGACCAGGGCGGCACTGGCGGCACGGAAGAAAGCCATCCTTGCCTACAAGAAGATGTGTGCGAAGGACCATGAGGCTTGCGGGCATGGGATACATGCGCATTGAGCTGGCTGGGTAATCAGTAGCCACCTGCGTTCGCAACATCATTGTCGGGCTCCGCCCCCTTCGAGGGGGCGGAGCAGTGATTCGGACAGCATGCTGTCCGCCTGAGAGGGAAACGGTTAGTTCCCTTTTTGCCGCTTCTTGCGTATAGGAAGTTTGTTAACGTCCTACTTCTTCCCGATCACCTGGGCATTCTGCGCTCCCAGTTCCGCACCCGTCTGCGGGTTGGCGGTAGGGTCCGACTTGGTACGCATCGCGGTCTTTTCGACCACCGCCATTTCGGCCGTCGTCAGCTTGACCGACGCTTCACCGCTGCCGCCATCCACGCCCGCGATCTCGGACGGATTGGACACGAACTGCCATTGGTCGCCCTGGTTCCACGAGCCGCGAAGATCGCCATCGCCTTGCGACATATTGAAATACACATTCGTGAAGCGCGGGTCGCCCTGCAGCTTACCGGGCGGGAAATTCGATTCAATCGAGTACAGCGCCTTCTCGAAGGATTTCTGGTGGGCGATTTCACGGGTCATCAGAAAGCCGAGTGCTTCTTTCACGCCCGGGTCGTCGGTGAGGTTGATCAGACGCTCGTAGACAATCTTCGCCCGTGCTTCGGCCGCAATATTTGACCGCAGGTCGGCGGTCGGCTCGCCGATGGAATCGATATACCCGGCATTCCAGAGTTGCCCGCCCGAATTGATGAGCGCCGGTCCGCCGCCGTAAAGCACCTGTGTAACATGGCTGTCATTCCCGGCGCCGTTGATCGAGCGATACAGCTCCGCCTCTTCCTCCACGCCTTCCGCCAGCCGGCCCTTCGCGCCCTTGTTCAGCATGGCGATGATCGAACCGATGACTTCGAGGTGGCTGAGTTCTTCGGTTGCGATGTCGTACAGCATGTCCTTGCGGCCTGGATCATCCTCTGCAACCGCTTGCGTGAAATAACGCATCGCCGCCGCCAGTTCGCCTTGCGGACCGCCGAACTGCTCGAGCATGAGATTGGCCAGTCCAGGATTGGATCCGCTTACACGTACCGTGTATTGCAATCGCTTGTTATGTACAAACATAAAGCTCTCCTATAGATGCCTTGTTGAAATTGAATGGTTTGATTCAACTCAAGGACCCTATGCAACGCAAGGCGTGTGCCTGCTGGCGATAAACCGCCAATATTCACTTCCCGTGGGTCCCGGCCCGACCGGAACCGACGCCGGACCCGCATTGTGGAACAGCTGTTTTGTAGCGAGGTCGGTTTCTGAGGTAAGAATTACACCGGTTTCACGAACGGCGCCCTGCAATACGCCCTGGAAAGTAGGATGGCGACGGCGTGCAGGACAAGGCATGGATTTCGCGTATACGAAACGGTCCGAATTGCCATGACAGGAAGTCCCATGAACGACAGCGGCTCGCACAGCAACAGCGAAACCCTTCAAATGCAGTTCAAGCCCATGCCATGGCAGCGCTGGGTGATTGTTGCGCTGATGCTCGGCGCGGTTGTCCTGGTGTTCGTGAACGCGCATCGCTACTTCGTCTCCTACGATTCACGGATCGCGGGAGCGCTTCAGGGCGGCGCATTGGCCGCCGCAGCAACTTTTCTCGGCACCGTACCGGTCCTGCTGTCGCAGAATTTTTCACAGCGCGCGTATGACACCATGCTGGGCTTCGGGGCCGGCGTGATGCTGGCGGCAAGCGCGTTTTCTCTGATTCTGCCGGCGCTGGAGTCCGCTTCTGAACAGGGGCACGGTTCCTGGGCTGCCAGCAGCATCGTCGGCATTGGCATCCTGATCGGCGCGGCCTGCCTGTTGCTGGTCGACCGGATCGTTCCGCACGAGCATTTCATCAAGGGTGTGGAAGGGCCGCAGGCACGGCTCATCAAGCGAACATGGCTTTTCGTGCTGGCGATTGCCCTGCACAATTTTCCTGAAGGCCTCGCAATCGGCGTCGCCTTTGCTGGACCAGACTTGGATGCCGCGCGCTCGCTTGCCACCGGCATCTCCATACAGGATGTGCCGGAAGGACTTGTGGTCGCGCTTGCATTACGCGGTGTCGGCTATGGACGGCTGACGTCGGCGGGACTCGGCGCGGCCTCGGGACTGGTCGAGCCAATTGCGGCTGTGTTCGGGGCGGCGCTGATCAGTGTGTCGACGGGCTTGTTGCCATGGGGACTCGCCATCGCCGCCGGTGCCATGTTGTTCGTCATCAGCCACGAGATCATCCCTGAGTCGCATCGCAAAGGGCACGAAGCGTTCGCCACTTGCGGTTTGATGCTCGGTTTCGTATTGATGATGCTGCTCGACACGGCCTTGTAAGCGCACATAAACGTTTCATTCGATCTTCGGCACGATATAACCAAGAAATCAAAATCGGCAGCATTGCGGTTCTGCAATGCAGAACCGCGTTCCAATTTCGTTGACTGTATTTAGCGTATACGTTAATTTCGCTCTGGAGCAGAGAGCAGAACCAACATCAACCGCATTGCCCCACTCCCCTTTTTTGCAGCAACGACTCCGGTCGGAACATATAAAACGAATCCATCACAGGAGACAGCAATGAGCTTTAACCGTCGTAAATTCAACCGCCTTTTGCTCGCAGGCACCGGCGCCGTCGTCGCCGCGCCCTTCGTGCGTGCCCAGGGCGCATGGCCGAACAAGCCAATGCGCGTGATCGTTCCTTATGCGCCGGGCGGCTTTACCGATGTCATGGCGCGCCTGGTTTCGCAGCATCTATCGACCCGCCTCGGACAGCCCGTGCTGGTCGAGAACAAACCCGGCGGCGGCAGCTTGATCGGCGTGGACGCGATCGCCAAGTCGCAGCCCGACGGCTATACCTTCGGCGTGGTGATCGCCGCTTACGCCGCCAACATGACGCTGTACCAGAAACTGCCGTATGCGCAGAAAGACTTGCAGCCGGTATCCCTGATCGGCGTCTCGCCGCTGGTAGCGGCGGTGAACAAAGATCTGCCCTACAAGACCGCGCAGCAAATGATTGCCTTCGCCAAGGCGAATCCCGGCAAGATCAGCTACGGCTCCTCCGGCAACGGCTCGGCCGTACACCTCAGCACCGAACTGTTGAAGATGCTGACCGGCACTTACATGCTGCATATTCCCTATCGAGGCGCGGCACCGGCGCTCAGCGACCTCATCGGCGGCCATATCCAGCTTTTCATGGATGCTGCCTCCGGACTCATTCAGCCGATCAAGACCGGCAAGGTTCAGGGTATCGGCGTGGCGAGCGACAAGCGGCTGCCCGCGCTGCCGGATGTGCCTACCTTCATCGAACAGGGCATCAAGGGATTCACCGGCAGCACCTGGGCAGGCATGCTTGCCCCGACAGGCACGCCGCCGGAAGTGATCAAGCGCGTCTCCGACGAGATCGCGCAGATCGTTAAGCTTCCGGATGTCGTCAGCCGTTTCGAGACCATGGGTGTTATCCCATCCGGCTCGGGGCCGCAGGAGTTCGACCGCTTTATCGAAGAAGAAATCAAGAAATGGGGCAACGTGATCAAGACCGCGAAAATCACCGCCGATTAATCGTCAGGCGGACCGGTTTTGAATGATGCGGCCGGAATTGCTGAAACAAAAAGGGGAATGCCGTGCAAGGCATTCCCCTTTTTCTATTTTCCGTCAGCGGCAGGTCAAGGAATATCATGGCCGCCGTGCCGCAGCATGATGTCCGATGCGCGGGAAGCCAGGCCGTCATCCCCGGCGTCGACAGTCAGGAGGATATTGCTCGGCTGGAGCGGGTCTGCGAAGTTGCGATCGTAGACGGTGCCCGGGTTCTCGCCATCCGGGTCGCCGTTCCCGACCGCGAAGTTGCCGGCCGTCGGGCCGGCTTCGCTCTGGATCGATTCGAGATGCACGCTGTCGGCGGAAAAGCCCGACGAAAGAAGTTCGTTGCGTGCATTCTCGGCATGCGAAAGCTCGTTATAGATTTTTGCGACGGGTCCGTTCATTGTGTCTCTCCAAAATCAAAGAAGACACGCCGATCCGCGTTCCGTTCACATCAGTCGAGCGGCACCGACCGATAACGCTGCACGTCGGCCGGACTCACGATCGATGCCTGGTTCCCCCATGCATTGCGTGTATAGGAAACCAATGCCGCAACCTCCTGGTCGTTGAGCAGCGAACCGAATGGCGGCATGCCGTATGGACGGGGATTGCCTTTGGTGCTGGGCGGATAGCCACCGTGCAGCACCATCCGGATCGGATTCACCGCGGAGCTCATTACCACCGCCCGATTGCCTGCAAGCGGCGGGAACCCCGGCGGCTCGCCCTGCCCGTTCGATTGATGGCACGCAACGCAATGTTCCTCGTACAGCTTCGCTCCCAAGCGGAGAAAGTCGCTGTCCTCCGGCGCCGCGCCGCGTTTTGGCGGCGACTCGGTTTGCGGAAGCGCCTTCAGATAAACAGCCATTGCGCGCACATCGCTGTCGCTCAGGTACTGCAGGCTTTCACGTACCACCTCCGCCATCGGACCGGACGCGGCGGCACGATCCGATACGCCGGTCTTCAGCAGGCTGACGATCTGCTGCGTTTCCCAATCGCCGAGCCACGCTTCGCCGGCGGAAGTCAGCGACGGCGCATACCAGTTCAATATCGGGATCAGGCCGCCGCCGAGCGGATCGTTTTCGCGTGTCGCGCCGAGTGCATTGCGTTCGGTGTGGCAAGCGCTGCAATGACCGAGTCCTTCTACAAGGTAGGCACCGCGATTCCATTCGACGCTCTGCGCCTGTTGCGGACGCTGCACTTCGGGACGGAAGTACAGCGCCCGCCAAGCCGCCAGCAGGATGCGCTGGTTGTAGGGAAAGCGCAGCTCGGGCGTGCGATTGGCCTGTGCCACCGGTTCGATCGTTTTCAGATACAAGTACATTGCATCCGAATCGGCGCGCGTCACCTTGCTGTAATTCGGATAGGGAAAGGCGGGATACAGCAGGCTGCCGTCGCGCGACTTCCCGTTATGCATCGCGCGCCAGAAATCGTCGGCGGTCCAGGCGCCGATGCCGGTGTCCGGATCGGGCGTCAGGTTGCTCGAATAGATCGTGCCAAACGGCGTCTGGATTCCTCTGCCGCCGGCATAGTCGGCGCCGCCGCGCGTGGTATGACAGGTCATGCAATTGCCGACCCGCGCGAGGTAGGCGCCGCGCGCGACCAGTTCCGGCGAAGCGACAGGCGACGGTGCGACGGCATCGGTTCTGTCTTCCGCCAGCCCCAGATACAAGGTCAGGCCAAGCAACGCCGCGACGAGAAGAACAAGGAATAGCGGGATGCGCTTCATTGTCATGACTCATTGCCTCCCGTAGCTGCCGCATGGGATCGGCAGTTTGACGCTGCCGAATGCGACCGGCGCATAATCCTTCGGGACCGGCTGCGTGGAGAGCCATGCGGATGCGGCGCTGATTTCATCGACCGTCAATTGCTTGGTGATCTGCGCCATGCAGTCCGGTGCCGCGGCGCGGCGGGCCCCGTCGCGCCATGCGCCGAACTGCGCATTGATGTAGTCACGGGGCAATCCGAGCAGACCGGGAATGCTGGGCGCCACGCCGGTCAGCGTATTGCCGTGACAGGCAATGCATGCAGGCATATTCCGGCCCGGGTCGCCTTCGAACACCAGCGCCCTTCCCTTCTGAAGAACCGCATCCGACACATTCACCGATTGCGGCGGTGGATACGGGGGATTTTGATTTGCGAAAAAGGTCGCCATCTCCATGAGGTAATCGTCTGACAGATGCTGGACCATGTAGGTCATCAGGGCGTACTGCTTGCGGCGGCCGTCACGAAAATTGACGAGCTGGTTGTACAGGTACCCGGCAGGCTTGCCGGCGATGCGCGGGTAATACCCGTCGCTTGCGGCCTTGCCTGCTTCGCCGTGGCATGCCATGCATGGGGCGACGCGTTTGGTCATGGGGTCCTGGGCGGATGCGGGGGTAGTTGGCAGGAACAGGGCTGCGGCGGCGAGAGTCAAGTATGGGATGGGATGCGGCATGGAGGTGGGACAGTAAATCGGTAAGGTGGTTGCAGGTTTGACAGGGCGATAGCTTAATGGGAAATGGGGGTTTGTGTTTGAGTGCGGCTTCTTTGGCGATGCGATTAGGGGTGCTGGTTCAAGAGACTTGCTGGAAACGGGCTTGGCGAGCGACTTGGACATGTCGTTTTTGGGCGGGGTTTTGCGAGGGGGAAATCCAAACCTGCGGCGTGTCTCCGGCAATCCATCAGCCTGTCATTCCCGTGAAGACGGGAATCCAGAGTTGCGGCGTGTCTCCGGTAATGCAACTCTTTCTGTTCTCCGAAGAGACTAACCGGGACTGGCCCCGGCGGGCCACCTTCTTTTTTTGCTTCGCCAAAAAAGAAGGCAAAAAAGGCGACCCCGTTATCGCCGCCCCTTCGGGGTGCCCAAAAGTGCCACGCTCAAAACGGGAAGTGAAACAAACTCGCCTGCGGCTCAGACAGGTTTCACTTCTATTTCCGTTTTGACCGCGTCACTTTTGGCGTCGCTAAAAGGGGAAGCGGCCAACCCCATCCCCACCCTGGCCCTCCCCTTGAGGGGAGGGAAATAACTGTTCTTTACTTTGCTGCTTGCTGTGACAACTTGGACTGTTCGTTTTACTTTCTAACTAAGCCAGCAAGGTAAAGGACAGGTCAGTTCCCTCCCTTTCAAAGGGAGGGCCAGGGTGGGAATGGTGTGCGCAGTTCTCCCCTGCTGGCGACGTCAAAAGCAGGCGTGCTGAAACGGATAAAGAAGCGAAATCTGTCTGAGCCGCAGGCGAGTTTATTTCGCTTCCCGTTTCAGTACGCCTGCTTTTGGGAACCCCGAAGGGGCGTCGACTGGCTTCGCTGGAGCAGTGCTCCAGCCCTTTCTTTGCTTCCTTTCTTTGGCGAAGCAAAGAAAGGAAGTGGCCCGCCGGGGCCAGTCCCGGCAAGTCTCTTCGAAGAGCCGCACGCATTGCATCATCGGAGACACTCCGTCGCTCTGGATTCCCGTCTTCACGGGAATGACAGGCTGATGGATTACCGGAGACACGCCGCAAGTCTGGATTTCCCCCTCGCAAAACCCCGCCCAAAAACGACATGCCGTACTGCGCCAAAGAGAAAAACACCCCCTACCCGTCAATATGCGCAATCAACGGCAAATGATCCGATGCCACCCGGGCCAACGGCGTCGCATGCACCTCCACATGCACCAGCCGATGCCGCGGGCTGATCCAGATCCGGTCCAGCGCAAACACTGGTAGCCGTGACGGAAAGGTCGCCGGCGCCGGTACCGCTTCGAAATGCGACTCCAGCCACCGCAACGTACGCCCCCACGCAAACCACTCGTTCACATCCCCCAGCAGAATCACCGGCATGCGATCGGTGTCGAAAGCCTGCAGCAAGGTGCGGATCTGCGCCCGCCGTTCCGCCGGGCGCAGTCCGAGATGGGTTGCGATGACGCGCAGCGGATGGCCATGGCAATCGATGTCGGCGTCGAGCGCGCCACGCGGTTCGCGGCTGCCGAAGGACAGGTCGATATTTCGGGTTGCAAGGATGGGGTAACGGCTCAGGACGGCGTTGCCGTAGCGGCGCTTTGGTCCGTTCTTCGTCGGGCCTTCGACGGCGGTAAAGCCGGTCGCCTGCTGCAGCATTTTCAGGACGTCGGGCCAGTCGGTGCCGCCGAGCGGCACTTCCTGCAGGGCGATGATGTCGGCACTGATCTCGCTCAGCACACCGGCCACCCGCTCCGGCGAGAACCGGCGGTCGGCGCCGACCGCACCGTGGATGTTGTAGGTGGCGATCGTCACCGGCCACGGATTCATATCCGGGGTGATGGCTTCTTCAACGGGCGTTAGCAGATTGGCGTCAGTGAATTTCATCGTGCCTCGACATTGTCTTTGCGGGAGAACAGGCGCTGCAGGCCGAATGCCGATCCGATCAGTAGCGCCGCGACCAGCGCCAGAACGGCGATCGTGCCAGGGCTGGGGTTGCGAATCGCTTCCGCAAGGTGATGAACGAAGGTGACGGTGATGATAATCCCCGGGGTCATGCCGAGCAGCGTGCCGAGCATGTAGTCACGGAAGCGGATATGCGATGCGCCGGCGATGACATTGACCACGGTGAACGGCGCAATCGGCAGCATGCGCACGACGACCATCGCGATGATGCCGCGGCGGGCGATGCGGCGGCTGAGGCGGTTGATGCGCGGCCCGACAAGCTGGTGCACCGTGTCGCGGCCCAGCCATCGCCCGAGTCCGTAGGTGACCATCGCGCTGAGCAGCGTGCCGCCGATCGCGTACAGGGCGCCGGCGACAGGACCGAACACGATGCCGGTGACGCCGATCAGTAAGGTGACCGGCACCATGACAAGGCCGGCGATCGCATAGCTGCAGATCACCGCGACCGGCGTGAACGGCAATGCTTCGAGGCTGCGCGCCAGCGACACCAGCGAAGCCAGGTTGATCCATTCGCTCAGCGGAGTCCAGCGCCATGCCACCGCAAACAAGGCCAGCACGACCGCCAGCGTGCCGAGGCCGATCATTCTGCGCGGCACCGGGCGGCGCGCATCCTCGGGCACGAACTGCTCCACCAGCTCATCCGGGTCAATCGGCCTTTCCGGATCGAACACAGCCTGCGGCGGGACCAGTGCTTCCAGTTCCGGCGTAGTGACCGGATCGAACGCCGCCATCGAACGGCCGGGCCGCCGCAGCGCATCCACGGTCGCGTGGAGGCTGCCGGTGCGGCCGATGGCGGCAGTTACCTCATCCGGCTCGGTCGCCAGATGCTCGGCAAGCAGGCGGTTGCGCATGTGGCTGATGGCAGCGCGAATGCGGGAACGCGTGTCTTCCCGACCACAGGCTTCGATGACCAAGTTGCATTCGGTGTCGAACGCCATAGAACGGTTGCTGAGATTGGCCGAGCCGATGGTGATCAGGTCATCATCCATCGTGAAGACCTTGCTGTGCACATTCAAGCAACTGTTCTCCTTCAGCCCCGGCAAGGTCGGACAATACATGCGGTAACGCCCGAGCGCATCGGCTTCCTTCAGGCGATGATGCACACGTGCACGCAGTACGCCCATGGTGGCCTGCTCCAGCCAGCCGCTCTGGTTGTGAGGGGAAACGATCATGACTTCCGGCGCCTGTTCCTGCGTCAATCGGGCAGATAGCGCATTGCAGATCAGGTCCGAGGTGAAATACTGGTTTTCGAAGAACAGATGATTCCTGGCACGGGCGATCGCATCCAGGTGCAGCTGCCGTATTTCAAAGACACCGACCTGCCCGTCAAACGCCGGCTCGGTCCTCGCGATGGCGACATCGATATCCGTCAGATCGGGGACGATCTGCGCCGGCCAGGGGTCGCGCGCGCGTTCGATCGTCGCGGTTACCGGCACCATGCCGGTAGCGCGCTGCCAGCGCTGGCGGGCGAGTTCGCCGAGCGCCCGGGCGACATCGCCGTCGACCATCGCCTGCACATCGTGGAAAGGGTCGTGCGGCTTGCCGTCGCTGTCGCAGCGCAGCGGCGAGTCGCAGGCATGCTCCGAGGTATCCCAGCGGGCACGTGTCAGATCCAGGCCACCGACGAAGGCGAGCTTGTCGTCGATCACCACGACTTTCTGATGATGCGATCCGCCGACCGGATGATGCCCGTCCATATGGAAGGCAAGCCGGTGATGCGTTCGCCACCCCAGTTTGTAGGCCGGCAGCCATTCGCGCTCCAGTGCATAGAGCATGGCGAAGTCCCAGTTCAGCACATAGGCGCGCAGGCCGGGTCGGGATTGCACCACCGCGTGCAGAAAGTCGCCGAGCGGTTCCGGGAAGCCGTCGTTGGCGCCTTCCGGCACGAGCCGGACGCGCGAATCGATATCCCAGCTGAGGATGAAAATGCTGTGGCGGGCGGCGCGAATGGCTTCGCGTACCGCACGGAAATAAACGTCGGCATCGACCAGCATGCTGAAACGCTCCGCATGCTCGATGCGCCAGCAATTGCGCCCGGGTTGCAGCAGGCGTGAAGAGGAGGATGTTGCAGCGGAGGACGTCCCTGTTACAGACATTCAGGCATAACCGAAAGAAATGTTGATATTTCTTCGACGCCCCGGCGCACGGATGGTTTCTGCCAAGTGCCGCGCAAAATCAACCGGATGGCGATTATCGGGCCGCCCCGACCAGTATGGCGACCCGGGCCGTCATGCCTGACGGTGAAACTTGCGCCGGCGCTAGTCCTTTTTCTGGCGCAAGCGGATCAGCCCTTCCTGCGCCACTGTTGCGACGAGGTCGCCGGCGCGGTTGTACACATAGGCCATGCACAAGCCCCGGCCGCCCGATGCGTTGGGGCTTTCCATCGCGAACAGCAACCATTCGTCCATGCGGAACGGACGGTGGAACCAGATGGTGTGATCCAGGCTGGCAATCTGCAGGCGCTTGTCGCCCATCACCACGCCATGCGGCTGCAGCGAGGTCCACAGCAAGCCATAGTCGGATACGTAGGCGAACAGCGCCTCATGCGTGAGAGGTTGATCGGGCAAGGCGATCGGTGCCTTCGTCCAGACCTGCTTGGTGGTCGCCCCCTGGTTGCCGCCGAAAATATCCCCTGCATGATCGGCGCGGAAATCGACGGGGACCGGCTGGTACGGCCGCGCAGTATTGGCGGCGCGTTCCTTCCAGGTCTGGAGATTGGACTTCAGCTGCTCAGGATCGGCGTGCCCCGGTGCCGTCTTCTGGTGCGACAAGCCCTCTTCTTCCGTCTGGAACGAGGCCGACATCACGAATATCCGGCGGCCCTCCTGGATCGCCACGACCCGGCGGGTGCTGAACGTGCCGCCGTCGCGCACCCGCTCGACTTCGTACTCGATCGGCAGGCGGTGGTTGCCCGGCAGGATGAAAAGAGAATGCAGTGAATGCGGACGGCGGCCTTCCACCGTCACGCTGGCCGCGTAAAGGGACTGGCCCAGCACCTGGCCGCCAAATACATTGGGACTGCCCATGAAGTGGCTCTGGCCGCGAAACCGGTCTTCGCCGGTCTGCTCCAGCGTCAGCAGACGCAGGATTTCCTCGGTATTGAAAAGTGTCGTATCTAGCATGTTGTTTTATTTGCAGCGTAATGAATCGGGCAACCGATCATAGTGCATTTCCGAAACGGAGAATGTCGCGTAGTTCACGTTTGACAGCACTTCGGCGGTCCTGAAGCCGCTTCGTATCTCGCTGCGCCGCCCGGCCGCGATCCGTGCCCGGCGGGCTGCACGCAACTAGTCGTCAAGCGCCTTCCACGGCTGCGTCTTCCGCCAGCCCGCAACCCAACCGCGAGGCATGGCGAGGCTAAACGCGCCGACATCCGCGACCAGCCCTTGCAGCATCGCCGGCATGATCTTCACGCCACGCGTAATCGCCGGCAGGCGGGAGGCGATTTCCTGCTGGACCGTCTCGGTGAGCCAGTCACCATGATGTGTCCAGACGCTGCCGCCGATAACGAACACCCGGGTGTCGAGCACTGCCGTCACGTTGTACAGGGCACGGCCGAAACGGCGCGCCGCTTCCAGCGCCAGTTCGCGCGCCTCCGGATCGCCCGCACGCGCCGCGTCGAAAACATCCTGCGTCGATTTGCCGAGGCGGTTGCCGAGATTGCGGCCGGAAATGAGGCCTTCCACATCACCGACATTGCCACACCCGCATTGCGCATCCGAGGTTTCGCTCATCAGCATGTGGCCGGCGTGACCGGCGTTGCCGCCTTTGCCCCGCAACAAATTTCCATCGACGCAAAGACCGAAACCGACGCCGGTGCTCCAGGTGACATAGACGCAATTCGGCTCATCCTGCAGGGCACCGAAGGTGCGTTCCGCGGCCAATGCGGCGACGCAATCGTTTTCGATCGGCACATGGGAAAATCGCTCGCTCAGTACCTGCTGCAGCGGGATCGCCTTCCAGTCATTCGGCAAGTCCGCCGCGCCTTCCTCGCCGCCGCAAATGTTCGGAGCTGCCAGTCCGATGCCACCATCAAGATCGACGAAGGGGCCACAGGAACTGACGCCGACCGAATTCAGCAAGGCGGGATCGACGCCCGCCCTTGCACAAGCGGCTTCCAGCAGTCCGATCGCCTGTTCGGGCAATGCGCGCACTGTGCCGCTTTTGGCTGTGGGAGCGGTGAGACGGGCAAGCGGGCCGCGTTCGTTGGCGATGCTGGCGGCGATTTTGGTGCCGCCGATATCGAGTGCGCCGATGATGGTGGGTTTGGGCATGGTGAGATTCAGCTAGCGATTGTGATGGGTGATCATTGTCGTTTCCTGCGAAAGAATACCGGCTCGCAAGCCGGCACGCACCCTGCCAGCGGAAATCCGGAGATGCAGCGCCCGCTTCGATAAGGAGCCGAATGCATTCCGGAGTCCCGCTGGATGAAATGATGAGGCTCCATTCTCTATTGCGCGCTGGAAATCCCGCGCCGAGCATCGTGCCGCATCAAGCCATCATCGCCCCTTGCACAGATTCCGGCAAGGCAAGCAACCATACCGGTCTCTGCAGGAATCGCGTTTGTCAGTGATTTGCCGCAGGCTTCCACCGCTTGGGATTTGTCGCCCCGAATGCACGCAGACGCGTAATCAACTCGTCCAGCAGTTGCGTCATGTCATCGAACCGCGGCAGGAAAAACTCCGCCGCGCTGTCGGGATTTTGCTCCACGCGCACCGACAGCAAATCCGGCCGACGCACGCGGAAAACATCTTCGTCGGTGACATCGTCGCCGGCATAAATCACTCCGCTTGCCCCGGTACGGCTAATGAGCTGTTGCAGTGCGCTGCCCTTGTCCGCCGCATCCGGCGGGAGCAGGTTGAAAACGAATTTGCCATCGACGATCCGCGGCGACGGCTGCAACTGCGTAAAGACCTGCTGGAGCCGGGCACTGGTCGTTGCCGGATCCGCCGCATTCCGGTAATGCACCGACAGCGAGTAGCGCTTGTTCTCAAGCATCACGCCGCTGCCGAATCCGTCCGCCGCGGCCAATGCGTCGCTGACCTGCTGTTGCCAGGTTCCGCACATGTCCTTATACGCTTGTGCCGATTGCTCCCAGCCGGGCATGCCTTCGATACCGTGATTGCCGATCAAATAGTCAGGCGAGAAAGACAGGCGTGATTGAATGTCTTCCAGCGAACGGCCTGTAATGATGGCGACCGGTGCGAGCGCGGCGAGTTCGTCGAGGCGGCGCACCATGTCGGAGGACAAGCGTGCCTGCGCCGGATCGCGCACGATCGGCGCAAGCGTGCCGTCGAAATCGAATGCGCATAGTAGACCGGGACTGACGATGCGATCGAGTCGCTCCAGCCCCTGTTCGGAAAACAGTGGGATCATGGTATTAAACGCTTGGCTCAAACGACGCGGCGCAGAGATTTCCGGCTATGCGAGCGGATCTTGGTGGTGATCCGTTCGCGGCGGCGCAGCCGGGAGGCGTCCAGCAGCATGCGGCCGGCCCAGCGGTAGATATTGAAATCCTTGACCAGCAGGCGCATGCTGCGCATCCGTTCCCGCTGCTCAACCTCCGGCATCGTCACCGCGCGGTATATGGCATCGGCGCTCTGTTCTATGTGATAAGGGTTGACGATCAATGCTTCGTGAAGTTCCCTCGCGGCACCGGTGAACTGGGAGAGCACCAGCACGCCACGCTCGTCATCGCGGGCAGCAATGAATTCCTTTGCGACAAGGTTCATGCCGTCATGCAGGCTGGTGACGAGGCATACGTCGGCCGCGCGGTAGTACCGGTTGACCTGATCGGTATCGTGATGTTCGGTCTTGAGGATGATGGGTTCGTAGCTGCCGCTCGAAAAGCGCTTATTAATCTTCTGCACCAGCGTTCGCACGCGGTTTTCGAAGTTCTGGTATTCGTCCAGGGAAGTACGGGTGGGTGCCGCGATCTGTACCATGGTGAACCGGCCGACCATGTCCGGATATTGTTCCAGCATTCTTTCCACTGCTTGGAAACGCTCGATGATGCCCTTGGTATAGTCAAGCCGGTCGACACCGACCCCCAGCAGCCGGTCGGCCGGCAGGCCAAGCTCGGAACGCACGGACTGCCTGCTGTCGGCAATGTCCGCATGGGCGCCGTCTTCCGGCCAGGCGATGGAGATCGGGTAGTTCTCCACCTGCGTCAGCTTGCCGCCATAGGAGACGGTCGAGGTTTCATGCTCGATGCGTGTTTCCAGATAGCGATCGACGGTTTCCAGAAAGTTCTTGCAATGGAACTGTGTATGGAAACCGAGGATCGTGCTTCCCAGAAGCCCTTCCAGGATCTCCTCCCGCCATGGACAGATGCCGAACGATTCAGGATTCGGCCAGGGAATATGCCAGAAAGTAATGATGGTTGCCTTTGGCAGTACGTCGCGCACCATGCGCGGCAGCAAGGCAAAGTGATAGTCCTGCACCAGCACCACCGGATCGTCGGTACGCGCTTCCTTGATCACCGCATCGGCGAAACGCTGGTTGACCGCCTCGTACTTCTCCCAGTCCGCAGAACGGAATACCGGGCGCACGTGCGCGATATGACACAGCGGCCATAGCCCCTCGTTCGCAAAGCCGTAGTAATAGCCCTCCTCTTCCTCTTTCGTCAGCCATACCCGGCGCAGGGTATAGCTCGGATGGGAGGGCGGCACCGGAACGCGATCGTTGCGATCGACCGACTCACGGTCGGCGCTGCCACTGCCGTGGGCAATCCAGGTGCCGGAACAGGCACGCATCACTGGCTCCACTGCGGTTACCAGGCCGCTGGCTGGGCGCCGGACCTCTACGCCGTTACGGGTATGCACATGCATATACGGTTCACGGTTCGACACGACCAGCACTTCGTCACCTGCCAGCTCCTCCCGCAGGAGTTGCCTCAGCTTGTCCGGTGTCCAGAGGTGCGTGACGTCGTCCCGGTTTCGGCGGTCGACATTGTATTCATACATCAGCGCGCGCAGGTCGACTTCGAGCGGACGGATCTCGGGGGGCGTCTGCGAAGGATTCGCCGGTGTCACCGCCACCACCTGCGGCAGGTTGCTGCGTTCAGCCAGTCCGCCACGAAGCATTCCCTTCACCGCGTCGATCCAGCTGCGCCAGCTCAGATGCGCCACCACCATCGTAATCAGCGAAATCACCACTGCCATCAATGCGAACAGTGCCAGTACATACTTCCGGGTGTCGGCATCGCGCCGGGCGATGAACCCCATGTCGTGCACCAGGATCAGCTTGCCAAGCTGCCCGGTATCGGAAATCAGCGGGCTTTCGGTGATGTGCAGCGGGCCTTGCGGCAATTTGATCGTGTGCTGACGAACACTGGAGTCCATCTCCGGTTTCCCGCAGCCGATCGAATCCGGGTAAGTGACAGTCTTGTACTCCAGGACGTTATTCGTATTGCAGAAAGCGAGGGCGTGGAGGCGCTCGTCCTGAATTGCGCGCTCAAACAATCGATTGATTTTCGCCGAGGCATTTTGCGGCACGTAATCGATCATCGGCTCCTGCAGCGTGGAGGCGAGCAGTTGCGAACGCACGTCGAGATCGCGAATCGACCATCGCAGGGTGAGGCTTTCAACCAGTGGCACGACTGCAAAAGCGAACAGGGCAAGCACAAGAGCGAGCGGAAGAATGATGCGTAGCGAGAAGCGGAATGACCTGAAGTGCATGACTTCTTTCTTTAATGACGGTCAGCAACAAATGCGAGATGTAACAGTCTGTGACTTGGAGAATTTCCGCAAGATGATGGTTCCGTTTGCCGCACCATGCTTTGTTGTTTCTCACTATCTCAGCGTGAAAGGAAAATCGGCGGCGTGTTCACCAGATGAACCCGCGTGGATACTCGTGAAGTTTTGCGGCGTCCGGCCGTATCACCGTTAGTAACGTCCCGATGAAACGCCGGCCGCAATCGGGCAACGCATCTCACGACGACTGGAACATTCTGATGGTTCGCGCATCAGAACTTTCTTTCCAATGCTTTAATGAGGACAACATGGACGCAAACTGGATTCTTTCCGCGAATGGTAGCCGGGCAAGATTTTTTTCCCAGGCGCGGATGTCGGAGCCGCTTGAAGAAATCAACGATATGGTGAATGAGGCGATCCGCTTGCGGACTGCGGAAACCGAGTCGGACAAGATCGGCCCGACCTCGGCGACGAAAAGTTCGCATAACACCGGCGCGCCGGTGCCGAACAAAGCTTACGAGCCCCACCAGACGCCCGACGAACATCAGATGGAGCTGTTTGCCAGGGACGTCGCGGAGTATTTACAGAAGGCGCACCAGGAGGGTCGTTTCCAGCAGCTGTCACTGGTGGCGTCCCCGCAGTTTCTCGGCATCCTGCGCAAAATGATCGGTCCGAATCTCGAGTCGCTGGTCAAACTGGAAATCAACAAGGACTATACGCAGGTCAGCCCGGAGCAATTACGCGAGCAGATACAGGCGCAAAAAGACAAGCAATAAACTTCTTAATAGGCACGTTGCCGCAACCACTTGTTGGCGATGAACTTCACGCCGCGCACCACTGGGCTGCCGGCGTGAAGCGTCTGCTTGTCGGGTTCGCCGAATACGTTCGTATTTGCGAAGAACACTGCATTGCCCTTGCGCGGCTGCACTTCGAGCCCGAGGCCGGGAAAGGCGGTACCGCCTCCCTGCTCGACATCGCTCAGATAAACCACGAAGGTCCCGACCCGTTGTCCGCCTTGCTCCATATGCTTGCGCGGCCCCGGCAGGTTCGGATCAAACCAGTCGAAATGCGGCCGGTACTCATTCCCTTTCTCATAGTGGACGACCTGAAGTCCTTCCGCATGGTCGACCGGCCAGTTGGCAAGCGCGCCAAGACGGGCATCGATACGGGCAATGAGCTCGGTTTCGCCGCGTGCCAGCATTGCGCCTCGGCTGGTGCGTTCGGCATGCACCTTGGTGGAACCGTCCTCGTCGCCGACCACCGGCGACCGTGTGAGCCGGCTTTGCGCATAGGCACACAGCGCATCGCATTCTTCGTCGCTCACGACATTGCCGAGCAGGACGATGCGCGGCGTCTTCAAGGTGAACAGGACTTGCACCGACCGGTCCAGCGCCTGGATGGTATTGGTTGATGTATTGATCTCCGGAACAGGCTGCCTTACCGCAACGCTCTCCCGGCTGCTGTTACGTGCCTCTTCGATTGCCGCCTGAGCAAGACGGTTATCAAAATGGCCGTCGCGCACCATGATCTCGCCCATGGCCAAGGGCTGGCAGCCGCGGGCAAGGTTTTCGAGAATCCAGCTTTGCCATTCCTTGGGCAGAGATGCAAGTACGGTATTTTCCATGATGAT
>JAESFT010000287.1_pt1 | contig 40666 bp, 32 predicted proteins | sample 9269451 | NCBI WGS metagenome assembly JAESFT01 (sample SAMN14502557, study PRJNA617106) | algae metagenome | isolation source: Scytonema hyalinum WJT4-NPBG1 and co-occurring heterotrophs from well... | place: USA: Mojave Desert, Joshua Tree National Park, California | collected 2006-05-25
TTCGGTCTTGCTCACGCGTCAGGAATATCCTTAAACGAGCACCCATATCATTCGTTACTTAAGTAGATTTATTTCCCGTATTTACCTATCTTAACATAGTTAGGTTTTTTCCCGCCCACCTACTTATGGTGTCGGTTATTAATCGACTTCGTGACTCTGTAAACATTTTAAATGCTTTACATAAATACTGTGAAAACAAAGTTGATTATGTAGTTGTTAAAAATCTCTTTTTTGGAGATAAGGAAAAATTTGGTCGCTATGATGGTTCTCCTATTCGTGAAACATTACTTGGCAAAGGTTTAGTAGAAGTTTTAATGCCTGATTTAATTGATTATTGCTATGATTTCATTGATGAAAATGATTTAACTTTCAGACAAGCTTCTTCTAAAGATTTTGGTTCTCTTCTTGCTGTTAGGGCAAGAGTTAAGTCGTGGTTGGATGATTTTGAAGAAAAATTAAAGCCAGCTCATAATTTGCTGGGTTTTAATTGCGAGCAATTGCCTGAAGGATTTTCACATACTGTAAAAGAAGATGAAAGTGAGAAAGCTACTGTAGACGACAAAGCTCAAAATGCTGCATAACTTACATGTTTAGAAGACGATTTATCATTACAATGGGTGATTCGCGTGTTGGTAAGTCTACAGTTTCTAGACTGTTGTTGGAATTGTATAAAAAGCATGATTTAAATATTCGTGCTTTTTATCATGGTCAGCGTCCTGGTGACTTGTCTAATCAGCTATCAGTCTATGATAAATTAGGCTTTAATATTAGGCATTTAGGACTGAATAGAGGTGATTCTGACCTTTTATTAAACGAACTGGAGATGTTTTCAGAAATTGATTTGGCATTTACTGATATGCCAGGTCAAAATCTATTGGATTTTTTTAGATTTGAGAAGGAAATATATTTTCTAGACAATTTGAGTTCTTTAGGCTATCGTGCCACTTTTCTTCATCCTATTTCAAACCGCAGAGATTGTGTTAAGTACTTGCAATCTCTCTATCATATTTTTAGTAGTCACGCTGATTATTTAGTAGTGAAAAATCAACATTTTGGGGATGGTTTTAAGTACTATGATGGGACTCAAATTCAGGAAGATATTAACAAGTTAGATGGGGTAGAACTAATATTGCCTAAGCTCGAAGATTATGTTTATCAAGATTTAGAAGATACAAATTTACCTTACGGTATTGCAATTACTCCAGAGTCAGATATGCAAGTATTATATCGCTCGCTGGTATTTAACTGGATGGATAATTTTCATGATACTGTCATGAATCACAATGTTGCTCCGGTATATTTAGGCTTGAAAAGAGACCGTACTGAATTAAGTCAGCAAGAAGCCAGTTTCTAAAATATTTCTTATTTTTATCAGCTTATTTGATTGCCATTTTATGACTGATACTAAAAATATACCTACAGAAAATAATCCTAGTAAAGAGCAATTAGAGAAAGAGAAAGAGTATATAGAAGAGTTGATAGCCAAGTCGGGTATGAAGCCATCTGACCCTTTGTTTAAGTTATGGGCGCAGATTGGTACTACTCAATATGCAATTATGCAGTTACCTGCCAAGCTTGATACTGTGATAGCTGGCTGGACGCTCAAGGTTGATAACAAATTAAGTGATGCGGCTGAAGTCGCGATAGTTCAGCAGCAGGCTGCAATAGCTAAAGCAGCGCAAGAGTTAGTAAGGAATAGTAAAAAATTTTCTCTCCTCAAAAGTGAGAAAGGTATTCCTGTTGGATTAGATTTGTCTAATGTCAGTCACTTTAATTTAGCGACTATTAGTTTTGTCTTTGGCTGCGTCTTGGCGTTGGGTGCGGCTATAGGGGCTTTTACTTTCAATATGGCTATAGCATCCCAATCGAGTGGTAAATCTCCTGCTGTGGCAAATTTGAAGCCTGAAGACGCTAAACTTTTAGAGTGGGCTAAATCTAAAGAAGGACGCGATGCCCGACAAATTTATACTGAGAATGCTGGGATTATTCAAGTTTGTCGTAAGGGTAAGAATCCAGGCGGCTGTATAATTGACGCTAAAATTAGGAAATAGCTGATTATGCAGCTAAAAATTCGCGGTTCTTGTAATTGGGAACAATTTCTTTCGCTTCTTTGTATACTTCTTCAGTTAAGTCTTCTGGGCGGAGTATTCCTAGTTTTAAAGCTTCACATACAGCTTTTCCTCTAGTGGGTCTATGTTTTTCGTCTTTTTCTGGTTGATCGAGCTTACTAATTATTCGGTGAGCGTGCGAACGTACAGTACTAATTTCTAGGCAGAGTTTGTTAGCCATTTCCTCATACGTTAGTCCTTTGGCTAGCAATTTTAGGACTTCAAACTCTCGTTTTGTGATCATGTTTCCGGGAGTATCTTTAGTATTAGGCTCGCACATTGCCTGCGCTACAATTGTGTGTATTGTGCTATCAATCCAAGATTCGCCTTTGTAGGTGGTTATAACAGCTTCGATAATTTTACTTTCGACATTGTTTTTGCTGTAAAAGGAAGTTGCCCCTTTTTTAAATACTTCTTTGACTATCTTTTTCTCGCAACTTCCTGTTGTAACAATGATTTTAATTCTGTTTGAGTAGACTTTTCTGATTTCTTCAACTACTTGCACGCCACTGATGTCAGGTAGTCCGATATCCACAATGACTACATCTGGCTCTGTATTTTTAATTATGCTTAGAGCTTCTTTACCGTATCCTGTTTCTCCACATACCTTAATTTTGTCGCTTCCTTCTAGTACAGTTTTTAAACCAAGTCTGAATATATTTTGGTCTTCTACTATAACAGTTTTGATAAATTTCATGTTAGAAGTATTTTTCGATTGCACCGTAATAATATTTGTAACATTCCTTTCAACTCTGTGCTGAGACTTGACAAAAATTATACACAAATAGCTATTAACTTTATTGCTTTTTTATACTGTAAGCGCGACTTCATCTCCCCAATCGGCAAAATTGACGAAGATACGCCACTGATGGGATAGGGTGTGGTCAAAACCTATTGATGAAGAATGGACAAGGGAACGACACTTGTATGTCCAGAGTTGTCTGACCCATTAAGCGAAGAGAAAAACAGCAAAGCTGAGGTGTTGATCGTCAAGCCCCCCTCGTTTACGCGTGGTAAATACGCTCGTGCTGTTTTTCGCTCGCCGGAACCTCGTGACGGATTGATTTTGAGGCAAAAGTGAGATTAACCAAAACGTTTTGGTTAATCTCACTTTTTGAAGTTTGCTGGATTCAGTGGTATCATCAAACCATACATTTTGGTTAGTTCACCCTTGGATAAATCCTACTCAAAGTTGGTCAACTTTATTCACTCGCTTATAAAGGGTAGGCTGAAAACCCTGCGGCTTCAGCCCAGGGATGAAAGCCACGACGCAGGGTTTACCCTGCCGTGATATTTTCTTTTTTTGGTTCAGGAAGTGAATCAATCCATTCATCAACCATACTACTAATAGTTCTGTCTAGTTCTACAGACAACAAAAGTAGCTTGCGATGCCTGCGGTCAGTCAAAAGACAGTTTAACCTTTTTTTCTTCATTTCGTACATACATACGTTTCATATTCAAGCTAACATGTATGAAACAGAATAAAACAAGGAGGTGATAACGCAGTGCTGGTTTTAGAGTACAAAGTGAAAGGTAAGCAACAGCAGTATCGAGCTATCGATGAAGCTATTCGTACGACCCAGTTCATCAGAAATAAAGCTATCAGATATTGGATAGATGCACCTCGTGAAGCAAAAATTAATCGAATTGCCCTAAACAATTACTCAACAGCACTGCGGAAAGAGTTCAAGTTTGTCAAAGAATTAAATTCAATGGCTTGTCAGGCTGCGACAGAAAGAGCTTGGAGTGCTATTGATAGATTTTACGGTAACTGTAAATCTAAAAAACCTGGGAAAAAGGAATTTCCACGTTTCCAGAAAGATAACCGCTCAGTAGAATACAAAACTTCAGGATGGTCATTGCATCCTACAAAAAGGCGCATCACTTTTACCGATGACAAAGGTATTGGTGAAGTCAAATTATTAGGAAAGTGGGATATTCACACCTACCGTGTTAAATCCATAAAACGGGTTCGATTGGTTCGGAAAGCTGGCGGATATTACTGTCAATTTGTAGTTGACATTGAGGTAAAACCTGAATCCAGAACGGCTGATGGTGAATTAGGTCTTGATGTTGGCTTAGAGTTTTTCTACTCTGATTCCAACGGTCATCATGAAGAAAATCCAAGGTTTCTTCGTAAAGCCGAGAAAGCCATCAAGCACGCTCAACGTCAGATATACAACAAAGAAAAAGGTAAAAATCAACGACGAATAGCTAGACTCAGATATGCCAAGAAGCATTTAAGAGTAAGTAGGCAACGGAATGAACACGCAAAGAGAATTGCGCGTAACGTGTGCAAGCTTAACAGCTTAGTCGCCTATGAAGCCTTGAACGTGAAAGGCATGGTAAAGAATCACTGTTTAGCCAAGTCTATTAATGATGTAGCTTGGACTCTGTTTCGTCGTTGGCTAGAATATTTTGCTCGTAAGTTCAATACAACAGTTGTTGCTGTCAATCCTCGAATGACATCTCAAAAGTGTTCAGATTGCGGTGCAATTGTGAAAAAATCTCTTTCAACTCGTACACATAAATGTGCTTGTGGGTCGTGCCTCCAGAGAGACGTGAACGCAGCTATAAATATTTTGAATCTTGGAAAACAAGCTAGGGACGGACAGTCCCGAAGTAACGCTACAGGAGTCGCGACCTCTGTGCTACTTGGTGCAAGCCTGGTAGAGCAAGTGGCGACGGCGAATGTAGAATCCCCTGGCTTTACGAACAAATGAGCGACAGCGAAATTTGTTCAGCCAGGGGAGTGTCAAATCCAGCTTTTAGTCGCGATGTCCAACCAAACATGACACTCTGCATCAAAAACGAGTATTTAAGTTGGGGCGGGGGTCTAACACGTAAAAATTCTGCCTTAGCGTTAGCGGCTCTCGAAGGGAGCTTCCTTCATTCCGTTGATTTGTGGGCGGAGTTGGGTACTCGTTCTAACAAGGCTGCCAGAATGTTAGGGGACGCCAGACACCTGCGGCGGGAAACCCGTCCGCAGTGCTGGCTCGACAATGCGTCAGGATTTTGATTCTTGTTGACCAACGCGTGAGTAATATTAATGAAGCCCATGCCAAAATCTAAGTCTACAGAATCTGCAGCTACACCTGAGAAGCTTCCCAAAATTTTAGCATTTGCTAACCAGAAAGGTGGAGCAGGCAAATCAACAGGAGCCGTACATGCTGCTGATTGGTTTACTCAGAAGGGACATTCCACTATCCTGGTTGATGCAGATGGTCAGCAAAGTTCATCCGGCTGGTTAAAGGATCTGGGACTGCCTTACAAGATCATCAGCGATCCAGAGGTTCTGTTTGACGAACTTCCTTTGTTGGCAGAGTCCTACGATATCGTGGTTGTGGATGGACCTGGGAATGCAAGTGAAGTGACCAAAGCAATTTTGATCCGCTCCAATCTAGTACTCATTCCCTGTAGGGACTCTATGATTGACCTAGCAAGTACGGGCAAAATTATGCAGTTCGTGCGTCAGGCAAAGGAGATCCGAGGAGGTTCCCCGATTGCAGCGGTTTATCTCAATGCAGTGAAAGACAACACTATTTTGTTGCGAGAAGCTAGAGAAGCCTTGCAAAGCGGCATCATACCATTGCTTAATACCACTCTCCCCGACCGTCAATGCATTAAGGATGCGCCAGGACAAGGTAGTACGGTGTTTCGCATGAAAGGAGAGGCTGCCAAAGCAGCGGCACGTGCTTATACCAAAATCCTTACAGAAGCTTTGAAGCTATTTGAATCTGAATCGTAGCGGTTTCAGCCGTACCATCTTGCTATTCGGTCATTTGACTCACGGTTTCCACACTTGAAGGAGATTTTTAGATGACGACTCGACGACAACTCAAAGATGCTATTTCTGACAACGAAGAATTGAACTTCGTTTTTGGGCAAGCGACTGCTCAGAAAATTGTCCAAACAGCCGATGTGACCCAAGAACAACTTATTAAGCGCAGTGCTATTGTTTGCACATTCACATTTGTTCCAGATGGCAAGCCAGTCCGGCATTATTACGACCCACAAGAGCTAGAACAATGGGCATTAAACGATATCAAGCCCAACGGAATTCGTTCGCCTCTATGGGTTCGCCCCGATCCAAGTCAATCAGGAAAATATGAACTGGTTGCAGGACTTCGTCGATTAAAAGCGGCAACGATTTTGGAACTAGAGGTTGTTCCCGTCAAGGTTTTTGATTGGGATGACCGTACCGCTTTCCACGCTGCCATATCGGAAAATACAAATCGCCGAGATTTTAGTGCTTTGGAGGAGTTAGATAATACTTTGCGATTGCTTGAAATTCAACTTGGATATGACACAGAAGAGGTGGTCAGTTTTTTATATCGGATGAATAATGCCACGAAAGGAACCACTAACCAAAACGTTTTGGTTAGCGAAGAAGCTGAACTTGTTCAACAGATATTTGATTCGTTCGGGCAAATCACTTGGCAATCCTTCGTCGCTACTCGGCTGCCTTTGTTTAAAAAACCAGCAGAAATCTTAAATGCTATTCGTCAGGGGAAAATTCATTATACTAAAGGGATTTTGATTGCTAGTATCAAAGATGAATATAGCCGACAAAATCTGCTAGAAGAAGCAATTAGTCATTCCCTTAGCCTTTCCGAAATCAAGCAACGAGTTAAGGCATTAAATGATACTAAAACACCGCCCAAACCTCTAAACCTCAAGCAACGCTTGACTAAAACAGTTGAAATGGCAAAGAAAAACAAGATGCTTTGGAATGACCCAAATAAAACCCAGCAACTAGAGCAGTTGATTAGTCAGATTGAAGCGATTGTTATAAATTGATATCAAGCTCGGTTATTAGCGGTTTCATTCTATTTGGACAGCTAAGAACGTGCTTCTCCCTTTTCATAATTAATCTAATCATTTATGGGGTATAAGTGGGGGCTATAAATACCCCAAAAATTGGTAAGAACTTTTTCAGCAAAATTAACCCCTATACAGGGTATATATAGGTGCTTTTTAGGGTATATTGAACTCATTCCGGTTTTATACCCCACTTGACCCCCTATGAGTTCTAAGAACATTCACGCGAATCAAAAGATTTTTTGTGCAGGTTTTGATAATGGCTATGGTAGCGTCAAACTGTTAGTCGATGGTTTTGATGTCCTGAGAATTCCTAGTTACATCTCACGAGAAGACATGGAAGATGTACCCGGTAGGGTGGTTTTTAATGGTAATGCCTACACTGTTGGGGAGTCAGCTTTCCGCACTGGGTATTATTTCGAGCGTAATACAGACAACAATATCAACAAAGTCAACAACGCCCTTATTACTTTATTGGGTGCATTGGCTCATTTACCACATCGCAAGGTTTGGCACCTAAAGGTAGTTGTCAGCTTACATGATGTTGCTTTGACAAGAGAGTTGTGTCAAATACTCAATGGTGAATATCAACCAATGCTCGCTGGCAAGCTATCTGATGTCAAAGTAGAAGTTCTCAAAGTCGTACCTGAAGGTATGGGTGCTTTGTTTGGTCGAAAGTTGCCCAAAAAGTTAACTGTCGTAGATTTTGGGAATGGTACAACGCTTTATTCTCGTTACAATCAAGGTAAAAGAGAAGTACATACCCCCTACGCTGCTGGCGTGGAAGTTCTTATCGGTGAGATTGCTAAGAAGATGAAACATCTCAACGGTGGGAAGCTTGGGGACTTATCGAAAATTCGCTTTTGTCTGGAAATGGGACATACCAAATACAGCCGTGATATTGATATCAAAGACATATACACTACTTGTCTGAAAGAATGGTATGAAACCTATCTGAAAAAACCAGTTAATCTTGCCCTTGAAGCCAAACACCAAGGGGATGAAATTTGGGCTATTGGTGGCGGTTGCTTGCTTCCTGGGTTTAAAAAACTGCTCATACAAAACGGGTTTGAAATTCTAGAAAACCCGGTAGAGGCTAATTCTTATGGGCTATTGCAAATGGCTAAAGCCATTGTTAGCTCTTCATCTGCCAGTGGATCTACGGAAGGTGTCAGTTGACTATTGAGGTGCTGATTGTTGAGATGAATTTCCGTTGACCGTTGTCTAAGAACACATCCAAAAATCTCTGTTTCCTACTCCTGGCTCCTCACTTTTAAATTAAGTGACAGTCCAAGCTAGTTAACTTTATTTGTATCGACCTATTTAACATGGTTTCTCAGCAAGACAAAACTCCAGAAAAAGTCCGCATCAAAGATAGCTACCGCGAGCGTATATTCCAAGAATCCCAACGATTAGGTAAAAGTTATCTAGAGACGCTTTACTTTATTGTTGATTGCTACTTTGCGTTTAAGCAAGGTGCATTACCAATACCAACTATAGTCCTCAACCCCAATGCAATCCCCATACAAGCGGAGCAGCCCACAGTGGCTGATTCAACGCATACTCTAGATGAGCCCCAACACCAAGCAGAAGATGGTGACGAAACTTTCACACTTGATTGGGATTTATGAAGCACCATTTAGGAGCTTTTGAAGCACGAGTTGGGCTAAACCTGCGATAAAGTTGCCCAATCTTCATTAAATTTATGAGCGTGACGATACGGAATTGGGGTTGGGGCTGTCCTGTGACAAAGTTGCCCAACCACTCGCTGCGCTCAAATTCAAAATTATTGTGAATTGAAATTTTGTATTTTGAATTAAGTCAAGGAGTGACGAGCTTTGTTGAGAACTGCTGATTCTGGTTTCTGGTACAACTTTCTTACATTATCTATTGATATTGATGCATTAGTGGTTATCCTGATAGGTGCAAGATAAGAAATTACTTATCTTATTTAGTAATATTTCTGTGGTAAGTCCTGGTAATGTGGTGCTTTGATAATTTCAGTAGCGTTTGTATGTAACTACGGTGCTGTATAAAATACTAGTAATTGGTAGAAAGCGAAATCAGATTGTTGCGAGTGTTGTTGATAGCTTGCAGCAGTCAAATTATTCGGTGGTTACTAAGTCTGCAATACCTGACAATCTTGAAGGTATTGACTTGATAGTGGATGTTACTTTAAAGCTAACCAGTATCCGTTCGGAAGGTTTACCAGCTATTAAGGTAGTGCAGTCACCGGATCATTTATGCGTTTCCGATTTTGACGATTTTTTGGTGTATCCTTTTTCTTCCTCTGAGCTACTGAAGCGTGTAAATTTATGCTTGCACAGGCGAAGTGATTATCTCCGGAGGTTTCCTCAGTATTTGGAGATGATATCCCACGATGTCTATCACCCTTTGAAGGCGGTTAACTTTGTTTTGGGTTTGACTAGAGTAGGTAACTATGGTGATAGCCTTGAGCAGCTGCGTTCCGTGTTAGATACCTCCTGCTCTACAATCACAGCTACTTTAGGTGTGCTTACTGATTTGAAGAGTGAGTTGAGTCAACAGCCAGGAGGAAACATTGAATATATCAATATTGCTAACCTGCTGCATTCCATCCATGCTCAGTTCTCTAATAGTGCTCTAGCCCAGAATATAAATTTCTCCCTTATAATTGAGCCTGAAGTTGCTAATGTGTGCTTGTACGCGAATTACAGCCATCTTTGGCGGATGGTTTGCAACTTGGTTGTAAACGCTTTTAAGTATACTCCTGCTAGTGGCTTTGTTACCATCAAGCTTGATACTCAAGTAGGTCGTTTCCTCCGCTTGGCGGTTCAAGATACTGGCGTGGGTATCACCTCAATGCAGTTGGAGCAGTTGAATATTGATTTGGGAATAAGTGGGTGCAACGGAACATTTACTCTTGATGGTACTGGCTCTCATATAGCTCGTGCTGGCTTAGGCTTGCGTACAGTTAAGTATGTTGCGGATTGTTACCAAGCCAATGTTAACGTGTTTTCTCAGGTAGGCGAAGGTTCAACATTTGTCATAATCTTTAATTTAGAGGCTAATTTTCAATGTTATTCTCAGGAGAAACGCTTACTTGTGGCTAATGCCGCCTCTTAAAATGGAAAAGCCCCAAAAAAAAAAGATATGGTTGGATTATATTATCGATAGCATTGTGAATTTATCCAATCGATTCGATATATCGTGGCTCTTTTTTTGCGGTTTTACTCTTCAATCATTAATTTTTATTAGCAATCTTTTTGTAGGTCAGTTTGCTGATGCTGACTACTTTCGACTCGCTTATTGTATTGGCATGGCTGGGATTACTTTTCCTAAAAGCAAGATACCGAATAAGTATATTTTTATTAATTGTGGATTTTTTTTCGGTATCTTGATAGGAATACTTTGATTAATTACCCAAGCTCGTTCTCAGAAGATTTTGTGTTAGCCTGTTGTTGAGCTTGCTGGTTGTTACGGCGGTCTTGTTCCTTATTAAACAGTAACTTAAACCGTTCAAATTCTTCTTGGGTAATGTTGTTGACTACGATACTATAACTAGGTTCATGATTATTTTTGGAAGCTACTAGCGCTTCTCTATTTTCTGAATTTGAATTTCTATCAAGGGAAAGGGTATTTGAACTTTCTTCGATTTTGATACTAACTGTGTACTTTTCACCCTGATAAACTACCAATCCATTTTCCTGCTTTCCTTCGTAACTTAAGACTTCTAATAATTTAGGAATTATTACTAGCTGTACATCGGATTTTTTGGCGATGACTACTTCTCTATCTTCTACTACAACTTTGCTCTTACTATTTTTGTCATCATCTTTTTTATCCGAATTGAAACTTTGATTTTCTGAATCTACGGTTATAGTTTGACTTTGATTTTGGTGAAAGCTAAAGTTTTTAAAATCGATTGGTTCTACACCTTTAATGCTAATTTGTGCTTGTGCCATTTTTTCTTCATGGTCAATTATTGATTCTTGCCAAAGTGCTTCTTCGGCTTTTTTTTGTTCTTCTGCGGTAACTAGACCAATTTCTTGTGCTTTTTTAGCAACACTTTCATCAGTTATGCCTAAAAGAGCCATTTTTTCCTGAATATTGGCATAATGCATTGCTTCTGTTATATTTGTCATTTTATTTACCTTTCTATAAGTTCTTTTTTTACACCTTGAAAACTACTTTCAATTCGATCATTCATAAAGTTAAAGTCATTTATAACTTCTTCATTAAGATTATTAACTAGGGTTTTTCCCTCTTTAATATATAGTAATATATTACTATCTTTATCCTTAATTAAATAAATCTCTTCTTGTGCTTTCGTTGCTATTTGATAATTTTTATAATTTTCAGTTTTCACACTCATTATACCGTTAATATCTTCACTACCAAAGGTTTTAACAACTCTTTGGGCAAGCTTTGTCATTTCATTAATTTGGTGTAGTTCCTTGATGTCACGCGACATAGCTTGGAATGCATTTTCCAGACTACAACTGCTGTCATTTATATACTGCTCGGTTACTTCTTGAATTCGGTTGATATAATTTTCATTTTTACCTAATTTTTGGGCTGTTTCATACCAATATTGAAGGTTTTGAATCGTACTTTGTTTCATGTTATCGAGAGTTTTCTCTATCGACTTTGTTTGGCTATTTGTAAATGTTTGTGATAATGCCTGTTGAATGTCTGCATTTAGAGTTTGCGAACTTTCAATTTGATTTTTAGGAGAAGTGGGCGGGGAGATATTCTTTCCGTCCAACTTTGGAGTGAAGCTTATCTCTATGTTTTTCCCTTGTGGTTCTGGTTCTGATTTTTGATTGGAGGTAGGCTGTATTGCTTCTACTTGTTGAGAATTGGAATTTTCTAGTGCTTTAGTATATCCCTGGATGAGTGCGCGGATGTAAGGTGATTCTAATCCCTTTCCTTCCCAGAAATTTTTCTCTCCACTTGATACGAGATAGCTGCACTGTTTTAGCCATTCGGCTCCTCCCCTTCCGGTTATGGCTGAGGCTAATTTAGGGTATTGCTCAAACCGGGCTTGGAGGATTTCAGCCATCAGCTGTACCCTTGGTTCTTTTAAAGGTACTGTTTCCTTGTAGGCGTAGAAAGCTTGTTCGGCTGACAGGAAAGGTTGTCCTGCTGGCTTAGATTCGGTGTAAGTTTCTGGTCCGTATGTTCCAGCGGGCATTTCCTTATTATCGCGGAATGAAACCGGGTAATCATTGGCTATAGCTCCAACCTGCTTGGATTTGACGGTTGTACTGGTAAGTACAGCTCCTAGTGGATCTGGACTGCGGGAGTTAAGGTTGATACCGGGGGCAAATTGAGGCAGTTGTCTGGGTAAATTTTCTGTACTGGTGGTTTTGCTCGTATCAGTTTGTTCTGGTTTAGTATTAATTGGGGAAACCTGGTTTTTAGTGCTTTTAGAAGTTTTGTGTGGTGTGAGTGCATCGCTTGCTATCTCACTTGTTGTGGCTGTGTTTTCTAAGGAAGTACTAGCTTGGTTTGTGTCTTTTGTATCTTTAATATTTTCAGTAAGATTGAGTTTTGCGTATCCTTCATTACTCAGTTTTAGTTGATAGCCGCGTTCTGTTAGATAATTTTGAACTAACTGGTCAGTGCCTTTGGCATTACCTACTACAAACGAGCTTTTAGCCTCGATCGCAGCATTAAGTAGAGGAACGTATTCTTTTTCAAATGTCTGTTTTATCTGCTCGTTTGTTACTCCACGCCAGGGACCAGAACCTGAAACCATAATTACGTCACTGGCAGAGTAATTACCCGTATTAGCGCGCTCACTCCAAGCCTGTTCATAATTTCGTGTGCTAGAAGGTGTTTCCGGGGATGCGGCTGACTTGCCAATAAACTGTGTTGCTACTTCAGCCATAGCAATGTCCTTCTTCATGTGTTCGGCGACGGCTGGATTTATTGGTTGTAGGTTGGCAAGTGGGTTGCTTGTAGTTGGCGTTTCAGGGGTAGATGCTATATCGTTTTCATTATTCTTTTGTACTACATTGGTATATGCTTCTGATAACGCTCGGATAAATGCTGATTCCTTACCCTTACCTTCCCATTGTTTATCTTGACTATTGGTAATGTTGGTGCAATTTTCCAGCCATTTGGTTCCTCCACGTTTGGTAATTGTTTCGGTAAGGCGTGGGTGTTGTTCAAGTTTGGCTTGAAGGACTGTTACCATTAACTTGTACTCATCACAGGAAGATGGGTTAATTTGTTTCTGGTGGTTGAAGGCTTGCTCGGCTGAGGTGTAGGGAACTCCTTCTGCTTTGGCTGTATGCGTTTCAGTGCCATATTGTCCTGCTGGCGCAGCGGGGTTGTTACCTACCGATACTGGATAATCATTGTGTAATTTGCCTTGCTCTTTGGCAAGCATTGTGGCGTTTGACAGTGCAGCGCCTAACCCGTCGCTGGAGTCAGGACTAATGTTAACTGTGGTTGTTGCTGTAGCTTGTTTGGTGGGTGCGAATGGAACAATCTTGCCGTTGACGTAATCCCCCAGGGGTTCCATAAATAAGCCATATATCCTATGCTTCTGTGCCTGAGTTTGGGTAAGTTCTTTTACTGAGTGTTTTTCCCAGTTTGCCCAGGCTTGTTGATAAGCTGGGTTTTGAATCATCAGGGGGGTAATTTCGTATTGCTTACCTACCCGGAAGGCTACTTGCTCGCCATTTTTACCAATGGCTACCGCAATATCTCCTTCCTTGATGCCATAAGCTTTTTGGTAGTTTACACCCCTGGTGGTGTGTACTCTAGCGTGTCCGCGCATGGCATCGATAGTCGTGTTGACTGGTAGTTTGGGGGGTTCACCATGCAGTAAGAGCGAGTAAACCATTGGCACTTTCCCAGCAATCTTGGTATTCTCTGGAATTTGGGGATTTTGAGCGCGTGCTGCGGTTTGATTTCCAATAGTAATAATTTCTTCGATAGAGGGTTGATTTGAAGCGGGTGCGGGTGTGTTTCGACTAGCTTGTTTGAGGTTGGTGTAGCTGCGCTCTACTTTTATCTCCCCGCCAGGTGTCCACTCGTTAGTTTTGATGGTAAGGTCTTTACTAGATTGAACTACAGCCCGAGGCGGCTGGTTGGAGGCAAGAAAGTTTTCATACTTTTCCCTAACGCTATTATCTCGCCCCAGGTCATTTTTAATTGACCAGATGTTAATGGACCATCTGCCAGCTTCAGTATTGAGGGCGGCGTGTTCATTTTTGCAGTTGAAACGCATTACCGCGCCTGACTCTAGTTTAAATTCCTGGTACGGAGCATCCTTATTTTCATCATTTGTCCATGCCATTTGTTCCTTGGCGGCGCGGTATCCCCAGTCGGAGTCCCCAATATTAATGCTGCGGGCTTCTGTCGCGGCGTAGGAGTCGTCGCGGTGGTAGTTAATGCCAGCGCCGGGTTGCTCGGAGTAGGTGACAAGTACAATATCTGCATCTGGGTATACCTGCTTGACAAGTTCCATCAGCTTGTCGTCTTCTACCCCTGGCTTAAAATCTTTGTTTTTCAAATCCCACTTTGCACCAACCCAAGCTACTTGCCTGCCAGGTGCATAGTTTGATTTATCATTTTCTAGTACTGGTTTGAGATTAGTTTCGAGATGCTGGCGCAGTTGTTCGACTTTTTCGGAACTAACCTTACCCAAAATCTCGATAGCTTTAGACTTATCTGCCGCTTGGACTGAGGGTAAGGTGATAGGTTTGTTGTTTGACTGTACTAGTTGCGGTTGCGTTTGGATTGTTTGAGTATTCTCTATGGCATTACTTTCATTATTGTTACTATTGGCGATGATCGCCTTCTCCTTTGGAGACACTACCGCGAACGGCACTGCTACAGTTTTATTAATTGGTGATGCTGATTTTGGAAGTGTATTTAACTCTTTATCGTTAGTACTTTCTTCCTGAACTGGCTTTGCTGGTGCTATTGGTAAACGTATTTCCTCTTTACCAATTTCTTTGGGACGATTCGGGAGTGATTGAAGCGCCTGCTTGTATTCGCTTAGCTGTGGTGTAGAGTTGATTTCTAGCAGGCTCCCTTCTTTTTCTACTTTTTGATTAAGCTCATTACTTAATTGTTCATATTGGTCAAATCCATCTATTTCACCTATATTGATAGCTTCTCCTAATAAACTATTTAGACCTTCTTCTAATTCACTACTGACTGTGTCTTTTTCGATTATGAATATAGCTATATTGCAATTTTTATCAATAATATAGTTATTATTTGTGCCTTTAGATTCTAACCAACTGTTGACAGTAGTGGAATCTTGGGCTGGTACTACTAATCCAATACTTTCTTTAATGATTTGCGAGTTATCTTCTAGGGTGTACTGTTGGTTGGGGTTGCTGAAATATACAGTTTGTTCAGGAATAATGGGAGCAGGTAGTGGCGGAGTATCATTACTTTTGATAGTGCCAAACCTTTCTATAAACTGTTCTTTTCTTTTGGGAGTCATTGTACTTTCATCGAGCATGAATACTGTCATGCCTTTTCTAGCTTCCAGTCTGCTTTGTGACTTAGCGACCTGGTCGTATGTTATTCCTACTCTTTCTAAAAATTCTTTTGTCACCTCAGCTTTTTTACTATCGACAGCTAACCCAATTAATCCTACTAATTTATCCTCCTCACTTTGGAATATTATAGTAGGACGTTCGGTAATTTTATCAAATAACTGATTATTTTTTTGCTCTACTGGATTGACCTCTTTTTGTTGGTCAACTAACTGATAGCGCTTCACCCATGTTTCAGGATATTGTACTGATTCAGGGTCAATAGTTAGTTTACAGGTAGTTTCATTGCTTGTGATAATAACAGGAATGGTTGTTTGTACTTTACTTTCATTAATTATGCCCGCATCGACTAGTTGTTGTACTGAACTTTTCTTTTGACTGTACCTACTTTTATTTCCAAATGCTTTTTCCGTATGTTGACCGATAATACCAAGAGATAAATTACCAATTTTGGCTGTATACACATCCTGTTTATCGTAAGCTTTAACTGTTGCTGATATCTCTTGTCCATTAAATTCTATATTTTTAAGCTTGTCGTTAATATCTATTCTTACTAAATTGCCATTGGGTGTCTTTCCAATAGCGAAGGCATTTTCACCCGTAGCAATACTTGTAACTTCTAACTTTAATTGTTGACCATTTTGACCCGGCTTTTCTGCCAACCATCCCTGTTCTATTCCTGATTTTACTGATTCTTTAGAAAGAGTACCTAATTTCTCTTCTTTATTGCCATTTTTAATGGTAATAACATAATCTTCCCGTTCCAGTTTATCTTTGATGATGGTTAAATTTACTTCTTCACCATTAAACTTTTGGTCTTTACATTGAAATTTTTGTAATTCTTTGACCTGAAATTCTAAATTTATCCCTCCAGGTATGTTTATTTTAACTGTGGCTGTATACACTTCTCCTTTTTCAATAGTACCAGTTGCGGTTGTACCGATGGGGAGCTTACCATCAGTGGCGTTGATGTTAGCGAAGGTTTCATACTTTCCTGTTTCAGGATTTTTTACTTCGATGACATCTTTAATTACAATATTACCTCTACTGTCTTGATGTTCGCTAATATTAAATCTAATTTCCTGTGGTTGATTTTGATTTTCCTGATTGATGATTTCACTTGTACGGTTGTATCCTGTCAGGGTAAATTCAGTAAATTGAAGTTTATCTACTTGCTTGATAATTTCTTGAGGGAAACTAGCAAATACAAAATTTGATACTTTCTTTTGTCTTTCAACTTCTTGTTCAACCTCGTTTTGCTGGCTCTTAGAGTTAGAACCTTCACGAGTAGTTGATACTGCCCAAGTAGCAGCAGCCATCGCTAGCTTTTGTTCTTCAGGAATTGAATTATAGAAGTCTTCGGTGATTTGGTAAGCCTTTTGATACATCAACTTAATTTGCCCTTCACTTAATTCTGGCTGGAAGGATATCTTGGTTGATGTAATTTCTTGGTTGGGTATAATTCCTAACTCTTGCAGCGAGTTTTCTTGTTCCTTAGATACAGTTCCTAGTGCCCTAAACTTAGGTTTACCGTTTTCATTTTCATCATTAATTTGGGCGTAAACTCGATACCGATGAGGCTTATCTATCGAGCGTTTTTCAGATGGGACTTCTGAGATTTTGAGGGTAATTTTCTGTGCGTTCCAAACAAGGGGATGTTCATATTTAAGGAGGTTGGTAACATCGAGCTTTTTACCATTTCCAATATCAATACTTACTGAAAGTCCCTTTTCTGTCTTCTTGCGTTGGCTATAGCGTGTGGCGTTATTAAACTCTTTATCAAATTCTCTCTTGGTCAGGCTGGCTTGCAAGCGTTGTTCGTGAGTAAATTCTACTCCCTTGAAAAGGTTTGAAAACTGAGCTAGTTCGCGTGATTCTAATTGGGCTTCCTCAAAATATTGGTTAGTTTTACTAATGAGAATTTCAACAGGTGAGTTACCTGTCGGTTCGATAGTACTGTCGAAGTAAACATCTTTTTTCTTATCACGAATGTAGTTAATTTCTCGATGCAGAATCCGACTGTTGTTGCGGATAACATCCATTTCTGGTTTTTTAGCACTTTTAAATAAGTCAACTGCAATTTGGTTTTGGAACGCGGCTTCGGCAACCATTTCCCGATATATCCGGGTGTTGATGTCCATTGCAAAGAGCGCATTTTCTTGGGTGAGGGGTTCTTTTTGTAACGTTTGGACAAATTCTTCCATATAACCGCGATACTTGTTGGGAATGTCGCAGCTGGTGTCACCGTGCGCTTGTGCGCTATTTTCTTGGTCAAATAACTTTTCGTAGTGTTTGGCTACCTGAATAACGTACTCTATTTGGTCTTCCTCGCTACCAAAGGTTTTGAGGATAGTAATTTCCGACTCCAGCGCCTCAATTGAGGTAAGGTGGTTGTTGATTACACCAACACTAATACCATCACTCATATGGATGGCGATTTCCTCAAATTCCGGTTGAGTGCCATTTTCCCGATAAAACGATTGTTTTTTGAGTTTGACAGTTGGGTCGTAGGCGTTTTCAGGTACGTTACGCCAGATAGCTTCAGCCGTGAGGTTTGGGTATTTGCTGGCGTGGTTGAACCCGATACAGTCGCCATCGTAGTCACGGGCTTGTCTTTCCTGTTCGGACTCTTGGGGTAATATTTCTAGTTGATATCCCTTATTATTTAGCTTTTTAATATACTCATTAAACCTGTGAGTAAATTCAATTTTCTCTCTTGTTTCCAGCTTCCCAATATTTTGGTCAACGTAGTTTTTAATACCCTCTAGTTGAATATTTTTTTCTTGGAGTTCGGCAAGGATGGATTTGATTTGACTATTGAGGCGGTTGTAAATGCGCTCAGAGGTTTCATCCGAAACGGCGATAACACCTGCTAAAGGCTTGCCGTCGGGTCCAATGATGTCATCAACTATTTTGTTGATTGAGGTACACAGACCATTGGAGTTGAGGAAGGGGGAGCGGAAGTTAAGTACTTCTTCGCCGTCTTGATAATGGGGAATGCAGACTTCACCATCTCGGAGGTCTTTGGATGGGATGACCATTGCCCGCGAGAAGGTGAGGCTTTTCCCAATCGAGATATCTTGCCATTCGCCTTGGACAAATCGGGCGAGTTCTCTTTGAATTTTTTCAGTTTCTAGGAGTTGTCCCCACCTTTCGAGATCAGTTTTAATGAGTTTGTAAATACTTGTATCAGTAGCAATCCGTTCTTGTAGTTTTTCAAATTCCTCAGCGACTTTTGAATCAACGGCTGCTTCTTCTTCTAATTCGGCGGCTTGCTGTTCGAGGAAGGCTTTGCGTTTTTCGTATTTCTCGCAATAGAGCTGGGCTATCTTGCGGGGGTCATCAAGGGCTTCTTTGAGTTTTGCTGCTTCGAGTTCTACTGTTTCGGCAAAATCCTTTAACCCATTGGGAAAGGAAGCAATCATTTGAGAGATAGCAGTTTTACCTAACTCAGATTGAGATTTTTCCCCTAACCAGATGTTTTGGTGATACAGCCCTGGTTTAATTTGGGGTTTGGTCGGACCATTGGGGTTATCCTTATCTGTTCCCTTAAAAGCAGACAGGGGGATGATTAAATCAACTTTTGGTTGGTTAGGGTCTTGATAATTAAGGATTTGGTCGAGGTTAGCTGGACGTAGAGTACCCTTTCCAAACCTGAACTTATCATCATCCCCATCTTTATCTGTCCACCCAAAGCGGTGTTGGATAACACAGTATTGGTCGCCTTCTTGGTGTCCGGTTAACTGTCGGTATAGTTCTGTGGATATTTGTCCGTAACAGTCCCCGGTGAGGCGATAAGCTTGTTCATTGTTGATAATTCCGCCATTTTCTCCTGTGGCGTCATCTACGATGAGAACATTTAATTCTGCGTTGATGGCATTTTTGCACGAGCCAAGGAATATTGACCCATATGCACCTCTATCCTTGTTGTCAGGGCATAACTTGCTTATAATTTCCAGGTATTCTTCTGGTCCATATAGCAGTCGGCTTTTTGATGATAGTAATAGCTTATGTCCTTCGGGATGATTTTTTAATTGGTCGGCGGTAGCTTTCTCGTCCATATGTCCAAACGAGAAATTCACTCCTGGGAGAAAGTGTTCTAGCAGGCTGTTTTTCAGTTCCTCTTTAAGCAAGGAATCTGGATTGTCAGGATTGTTATCTGTATGAATCCACTGATTTAAGCGAGTGTCAAAATGTCTTGCCTCTATAACCATTTGTCTACTGGAGCTAGCTTTCCCACTCGATTTTATTTTTTCTAAACTGAATTTACATCCAACTATGAATTGTAAGCTATCATAAATTCTTTATTTAGCATGATATATTTTATTGGAAAACCTCTAATAATTATTCAATCAAAAAGAGAGAAAAGTTTTACTTTTTGACTATTTTTTATACTTAATTTTGTTTATATAATTTAATGATTAAATTCAAATAAATGGTATAATAATCGTGGTTTATTCAATATTAAGTAGAATGTCGTGGTGAAGGGTACTTAGGAAAGTTCTACATCTTGTTTTTTGTTAGATAGTGGCTGTTTTTGAGCGATTTTCCCCCAATATTGTTTGTCTTCGTCCGTCGGTTTAGTAGTTAATACTGTATTTTCACCTAAATCGTATAATGCCACTTCTCTATTATCTTTTATTGATGAAATGCTTAATTTTTCATCTTTTCTAGTAATTCTGTAATCTCTTCCCTCCACTTGTTCCCCTGCTCCAGGCATTAGCTTAATTCTCCCTGTTTGGTTTGCCTTTTGCCAGATTTTACCGATAGCAGGTAAGATACTTTCCGCCCACGATTTGTCTTCTGAGGTGGGTTCTGACTGTATTTTACCAGGGTTTATAGTGGAAGCTGCTTTAATAGTCTTTTCTATAGGTAAGGGTAACTTTTCCTCATTTTCATGGGATGAGGTTGCAAGGGTATTTTCTGGCTGAGAGTTATTGCTTTTATTTGATAGTGACGTATGAGTGGTTTTTTTATCTTCGCTGTCGTCAAGTAGTTTTAACTCTGCTACTGGTGTTGGTATTTGTTCGAGTTGTTTATATAATGCCGTTTCGTTTTGAGAGCTAGTGTCCTTATTATCTGAGTCAGTGCTGGTAGTGGTAGAGGTGGATGATTGAATAGCATTGGTATCACTTACCACTTGTTGTTGTTTGGCTTTATCCTTTTTGGTTGCGAGTAAGTTTGCTGTTACTGGGGTTGGAGTATTACTTACCTGGTGCTGTTCATCTATTGCGATCGCATTATTGATAGACGTAGTTATCATTCCATCGCTACTGTTATCTCCATCATTACCGCTGGGTAGTTTAAAAGTTTCCTCCTGTTGTGCCTTTTTCGCTTTTTTCTTCTTTTTGGGTATGACGGCGATGTAAAGCAGCGATTGGGAACGAATGGCTGATAACTTGGTGTAATCGCGTTCTTGCTTGTAAGATAGTCCAAACTCTGACTTGAGTTTTGGTAAGCTGTAGTTCTTGCTTACCTGATAGCCTGCGATGAGTACGTTCTCTTGGACATAGGTAAATCCCAACAGTTCCTTGCCTTGGAACTTAGGTAACACCTGGATATTATTTTCCTCCAAGCGCTGGACGTACTCAGATGCGGTGGGTTGTCCTTGAATCGCTTGTGCTATTGCTCCCCTAATAATCTCTTTAGCTCCAGGGGTAGAATGTTTGGCGTTAACTTCTCTTATGCTTTTAGAGCGGTTGGGACTGGTGAGAACGGTGATACCATATTCTGATTGTAACTTCTGTGCGATCGCATTATTACTGGTAGGTGTAATTTCTAATCCCAACTCAGCACTCAGCCGACGGGTGATTTCTTGAGCTTTGAAATAATCGAAAGAATCGCTTACAGTCGTACCATCCAGCCTGATACGAGAGGCAATTAGGTGTAAGTGTTCGTGGTTTCTGTCTTGGTGTCGGACTGCAACAAATTGACTGGCGCTGCTATTTTCTTCTTTGTTTGGCAAATACCCCATTTCTTTTAGGTACTCCTCTGCTACATAGCTGTACTGGCTATCATCTAGATGTTCGTGATAGCTTTCCCTATGGGCAATTGAAATAATTAGGTGGGCGCATTGCCTTGACGTTCCTTTGTTGGCATATTTGGTATCGAGAAACTGTTGGTTAAAGTCAGCTACAGTCTTTCCTGCCATGTTGGTAGTTACAAGTACAGCATCATCTTTTCCCAACACGTAGCCTAACGTGTCCAGAAAGTCAGCCTTTTTGTAAATGACAGATATCATTTATAAGTTGAAAATTAAAAGTTATTGAATACGGTTTTTGATAAAACAAACTTAAGTGACGCTCCTACACCTCACGCTTCGGGTGAGACGTAGTTTCGTGCGGGGTTAACTGAACCAAAGCTTGTTTATCGGCTTGTTCCTTTTGTACTCGCTTGATTGTATCTTTGCCAAGTTTTACCTATTTCCGCAAGAAGGATCAGTCTGTGACGGGTGTGGTCAAAACCTGTTGGTGGGGGTAGGAGGAGCTGCATGATGCGGGGGTGATGTGGTTTAACGCTGCCCATAATAAACAGTTAGGCTGCTTCAGGTTACTGCTCTCGACATTACTTGGAGGCTCCTCCGGTGAGGTGATTGATCCCTAACTGCTCAGGTATCGTCACGATTTGACTCCCCGCCATGTCGTCTTCCGTGCCAAGCTGAGAAATGCGCTTATTACTGGAGAGGAATCATGCTGCCGCCAAGCCAGATAAAGTCCGATTTTAGGTATCTGCTCTTGTAAAGGTCTGTAAATGACTCCGCTTCTGTGGAAGTTTTGCAAGGAGGCGGGAACGATCGCAATGCCCAGTCCTGCTGCAACTAAGCCGATGATAGTTTGCATTTGAACTGCCTCCTGAGCCACCTTGGGACGAAATCCAGCTTGTTGACAAATGTTAATAATCTGCTCGTAAAAGACGGGTCCCATTTTGGCAGGAAATAGGATAAATAATTCCGAAGCCAATGTGGAGAGCGACACTTGAGTCTGGGCAGACAACGGATGGGTTTCTGGCAACGCCAAGACCAATGATTCTGGCAAAAGGCACTCCACACTCAAACCTGGTTCGCTGATGGCAGAACGAACAATGCCGATATCAACCTGTTTGTGATGCAGCGCTTGAATCTGTTGAGCAGTCGTCAGTTCATGCAATCGCAGTTCTACAGCAGGAAACTGTTCTCGCTCATACCCTTACAATCTCTGGTAGTAACGTATACATTGCAGAGTCAACAAAGCCGATCGCCAACCGTCCAACCTCACCCCGCCCGATCTGTTGTGTCACAACGATAGCCTGTTCGAGTTGCGCTAACACTCCATAGGAGCGCTCTAAAAACACTTTGCCTGCTTCAGTCAGATGCACTTGCCGCTTCGTTCGTTCAAATAGCTTGACTCCTAGTTCATCTTCCAAATCACGAATCTGCTGACTGAGCGGGGGTTGGGAAATGCACAACCGCTGGGCTGCTCGACTAAAGTGTAGTTCCTCTGCCACCGCTTCGGAAGTAGTGCAGGTGCCGTAATTCCATCGTACTTATATGTCTAACCTATTAATCTTAGTCAAATATATATTGGACAGTCGCATGGCTGTCTCCTATCGTAAGAAATATGAGGCGCGTCTCATCGTTCTTGTATCGGAGAAAACAAATGACAAGAGACAAAAATCGTGTCGCTCCTAAAGTTTGGTTGATTACAGGATGTTCAACAGGGTTCGGACGTGCCCTAGCAGAAGCTGTGTTGAAGAAGGGCGACCACCTGCTGGCTACTGCTCGCGAACCAGAGCAACTTCGCGCTTTGATTGAGCACTATCGGGAGACTGCAAAGGCTGTACGTCTAGATGTAACATTGTCCCAAGACATACAAGCAGCGGTTGATACAGCGATCGCCACATTTGGTCGAATTGATGTGCTGGTCAACAATGCTGGCTATGGACTAATTGGAGCACTTGAAGAAGTCAATGATACCGATATTTACCAGCAGTTTGAAACCAACTTCTTTGGGGCACTCCGTCTGATCCGAACGGTCTTGCCTTTGATGCGTCAGCGAGGTAGCGGTCACATTGTGAATATGTCATCCACAGCAGGATTAGTGGGATTTGGTGGAAGCAGCATCTACTGTGGCACTAAATTTGCCCTGGAAGGCACGTCTGAAGCCCTGGCTAAGGAGGTCGAATCCTTTGGAATTAAAGTCACTTTAATTGAACCTGGGGCATTTCGCACAGACTTCAACGGACGCTCTCTAAGAGCAGCCGAACAATCCATTGATGCCTATGCGACCGTGAGCGGTGCTTCATTGCAGTGGTTCAAAGATATGGATGGTCAGCAACCTGGCAATCCAGCCGCATCGGCGCAAGCCATCATTCAAGCTGTAGAAAGTCCTCATCCACCGATGCGACTGGCATTAGGCACGGATGCCATGAGCCTGATTCAGGAAAAACTGGAATGGGTCAAAACGGATTTGGATGTTTGGCAGCAGGTGACTGTAAGTACGGATTATACAGATAGTAACAGTGAGGTAATAATTGGGTAGCTAATACCAGTTCTCTTTGAAGGCGCACAGAATCGTAGGTTGGGGAGCCACTTGCACAGTTCGGGTTTCCCGACTTGAGGAGCCAGTGCGTTGCGAGCAGCGCTGGCTCCCCAACCTACAGTTATATGCAAGTGTGAAGAGACTTTCAACTCAACGCCGGCGCGCTCCGCGATGCTCCGGAGGAGCCGCCCAAAGGGCGATCGCCCCAACGGTTCGGAAGATAGATAGAGCCAGTCCACCCTCTACCCTTTTGCCTCTACCCTTTAGGATGTTATGCAGAAACTTTCGACCTATCCACCCAAATGAGCGTATTATGCGGAAAGATTCGGCTTAAACAGCAGCTTTGGAGTATTATACAGAAACTTTCTGTCTATCAATTGTTAGGCAGACTATTGCGTAAAGCAGTGTTTATTTTTCTGTAGATTTGTCTTTTTCGGCATAGATAGCGTCAATCACTGCTTCATTTGAACGTGCCCACTGGCAAAGCATCGCGATTGGCTCATGGAGTTTTTGACCATATTCCGTGAGACTGTATTCCGTTTTTGGAGGAACAACTGCATAAACCGTTCGATGTACCAAACCGTCACGCTCTAAACGCCTTAGAACCTGAGTTAGAACTTTTTTAGATATATCGGGTAGTTGTCGCTGGAGTTCGCTAAACCGTTTTTTCCCATCTGAAAGGCAATGAAAAACAATTGGTGTCCAAGCATCCGATATAAGGATGAGTAGCCGTCGCACAGGGTAATCACGCTCAAAAGTTGTTTGTGTTGCAAATTCCTCATTCATTATTTGCTGCCTATCCATACTGCCAGTCTACTGCTTAAGGTTACCAAGTGGTGCCTACTTACATTTTGGGTAACTAATCTCTATATTGAGAAAGTTCAATGAAACTGGGAAAAATGTAATGAAATCCATTCGTGTCACAACACGTGGCGGATCGGAAGTTCTCACCTACCAGGATGAACCAAAACCCGATTGCAGTCCTGAGTGTGTGCTGTTGAAAGTTATTGCCGCAGGAGTAAACTTTGCTGACATCATGCAGCATCAAGGTACATACCCACTTCAATTACCACTTCCCTATACTCCTGGGATGGAAGTCATTGGCGTAGTCGAAGCAGTGGGAGCAGATGTGACAAATGTGAGAGTAGGAGAACGGATTGCAGCTATTTCGTTTGCAGCAGGTGGATACGCTGAATATCTACTGATCAAGCCAGAGCAGATAATTCGCATTCCAGATACGCTTGACGAACATACTGTGCTTGCTCTGCTAATACAGGGGTTAAGTGCTTATCTATTGCTAGATTACGCGGCAAGAATTCGACATGGTGAAAGTGTACTGATTCATGCAGCAGCAGGAGGTGTCGGTAATCTACTTGTACAACTTTCCAAGCTAATGAATGCTAGTGATGTGTTTGGGACAGCTAGTACAGAAGCAAAACGAGAAATGATCAAAAATTGGGGATGTGATTATGCCATTGATTACACCGACCCGAAATGGCACGAAACTGTCCTTCAGATCACCAATGGCAAGGGCATCAATATCATTCTTGATCCAGTTGGCGGAAGTGCGATTGCACAAAATCTATCCTGTTTGGGTGTTGAAGGGCGTTTTGTGAGTTATGGTTGGCTGTCCGGTGATTATCCTAGTTTGACAACTGCTCAATGTCAGAAGTTGCTGTTTAACAATCAGAGCGTGTCGGGCTTTGCTGTCAACGTGGTAATGGAACATCATCCTGATATTGTCGATACAGCTTTAACACAGCTTCTTAATTGGGTTCAGATGGGCAAGCTAACCCCTATTTTGGGTCAAGTTTTCCCGTTAAAAGATGCAGCAGTAGCACACGCAGCTATTTCAGCACGAAAAACGACAGGTAAAGTGATTTTACAAGTTGGTTAGTATCCTGCATAACAATCCCAATGCACCGTAACAAAGTCAATCGATGAGTTGCAGAAGTTGTTGGTGTCTGGTGATTGGAACCGTTAGCTCATGGTAAGAAAGAACCTCCAGATTTTGATGAACGTCGTAAATCCATTCCAAGCAAGATAGGGGAGCAACCAACGAAACGCCATTTTTGACGCATGGCATCAGTATTAATTTAGAAGCACCAACATGGCTGGCTCAAGCTGCGCGCATGAAAAAATGACTCAGGAACAGAATAGATCCGTCTTCTTATGGGCTATAACTTTTATAGTTTGATTGGTAATAACGTGATATGGACTCTCCCTTAGTTTCAAACTGTCACTTTGAATCGTTCTTGCACGAGTTGATGGAAGTGCCATGTCAGTCTATTCTTAGCAGTATTGACTTTGGTCGGTTTATTTCAAATCAAACCGTTGTGTTTCGCAACCAGTACGGTCGTGGTTACTTTGCTGCTTCAATTGGGGATTATTATGAAGCAACTGGTGAATTTCAGTGTGATACAGACCCTAAATTTTTTTATTTTACTCGTGAGACTGGCGCGAAGGGGATGATGGAACCTTCCTTATGGGAAGAAATTTGGAAGGTGGTTGGAGATTGTGTAGAGTTTGGGACTTACTATCAGCAGCCGATTGTTTTTCTGTTGTGGGGTGAACGTAATAAGGGTGCAGTCAGCCCTTACCACGTTGCTATCCGCGCTCATATTTTAGATTTAAGCGGTCGAATTTGACCGTCGCTCATTTTAGGATTGACCCCCACTGGTCGTGCTACGGTAAAACAGTTACGGTGAAATCGCTGTTCTTGTGGTTAAAGAGCGCCGCGCTCTGTTTACCGAGTGAGAACATCCAACCAAAGATTTAATTGCATAAGCTAATCAGCTCATCTAATAGAACAAACTCCGTCGTCGTCTTTATCGCTTTCTAGTTTGATTTTGAATGCAGCGGCGATGGCTTTGTCTACAAGTGCGATCGCATTCTCTACAGCATTTATAATCTGTTGGTCGTTTGTCTTTTTAGATAGGTGTCTAAGCTGCATAAGTTGGCTTTTAGCAGCCCCACCATATGCTCGTACTTTGATTAAATCTGCGGGTGGTTTTTCTCTCATAACCCGTTTTAACCCACAATTTCTCAGATACTCAGAGGCAGTTTGATTGGTAGCAGCAGCTTTATCCTCAATGATAGCTTTCTCGTCATCGAAGAGATATACCTTTAGGGATTTCTTTCTGGTAGTGTTTGAATTGCTTGTCATATAAAGTTATATATATTTTGAATTTCTGTTTGCAATTTATAATTATTTTGATTTTGGTTATGTAAAATTGGCTTAATCAAAGTCGTTACGAATAAATATAGTCTTTTAACGAATCTTCCTTATTCTCAATAATTAGTTTTATTGCAATTACTTTTAATCGAAATTAATAAATTGATTTGACTACTTGAAACAGTCTGTTGGTTTATATTCGACCCTAGTAAACATACCTTGTTCAAGTACGGGGATATGGCACAATAGCAGTATCTTCCCAGTACGCCAGTACCACCACAGACTGTTATAACCGACACAGTATGTTTATGACAATGCGTAAAATACTGCAATGCCTACAATGTTTGTGTAGTGAGATATTGTTCTAATTGCAAAGGCAGGCGATCGCGGGTTAGTTATCTAGCTAAATATATTTATATTTAAGTATAAATATTATTTAAAATACTGAAAATATTCTACAATTAAAAAATAAAATATAAGACAAAGTGTTTTATATTGTGTTACATAACGAGACGGGTAGGATTGGGAACTTGTGATAATTGAGGTGTTACTGACCCTAGTAAACATACCTTGTCTAAGTGCGGGGATATGACTTTTTAGGGCGATCCTGTGGTAGCGAGGGGATACTACTGCAATGCTGGGATATAGCTAGTGTATGTGTAACCATACCATGAGTGTAACAATACGTATGTACTAGGAATACTCCTACTATGCTGGGGTATTGTGAGGGAAACAGGAGCATAGTCGGAGATGACATTTTCTCAGTATGAGGTTATGGTATAAGCAAGTACAGAGCAGCACTTATATTCTACGATTTGTCTATCATCTATTAATACAATTCTCGTGCTGTAATACTTCAATTGTGAAGCGCGTGGTTAGTAGGGTTTAAAGGAAGGGAGATGACAGAATTTGTTATACCGCAGATAAAGAGGAGTGGGAATACGGAGACGGGGAAGATGTTCAAGTACTTGATATCTAACCCGATGGAGATGGGGTTGGTAGAGACAGTAGTATATACCCTCAAAGCGTTTTGGTTGCCCCTGTCGATGCATTCAGTTGGGATTAGGGGAGAAAAACTGAGGAAGGTTGCCTTATGGGCGATTGGAGTATTGGAGAGCCAGATTCAGACGATTAAGCGTGTGTGTGGATTGGAGGAGATATCACAGTTGGTACTGATTACCCCTATGGTTAGTCCGCAAACAGCAGCAGTGGTTTCTCCTGCTGTAGCGTATCAACAACCAAATAGTAATGCTTCTTCTTCTGTTGCTACACTTGCCCAACAAGAAGAATTATCCCAACAAAACGCATCTGGGGTAGAGGATAATTATGATGACTTTTTTGATGATGATTCGGATGTGATACCTGCGGGGGCGATTGAGGGGGATGCAGGATTTAGGGTGTGAACTACCTACACGCTCCCTGACGGTGAGCGTGTAGGCTTCCAGTTTCAATCGATGTTGCCTTCTTCCCATGAACGAAGTCCAGTAATTTGCAAAGGGCAAGTTAAAGGCGTTATTATACTAAAGCGAATATTTTAGCGCGGCCGCAGAATTCGGAACTCAAATTTTTGGAGTGGTTGCTTCTGTTGAGTTTTACCCAAGTCAATGGCTTGTCAGATCGCAGTTAAAGCAACACAACCCATGGTACTGATCGGGAGAGAGTTCAATGATTGCTCTAGCTGGGATCGCCTTCCATTGCAAAATCTATTCAAGTTCAGCATCTGTTGTGTACCGGGGTATCAGGGTGCAGGATGGTCGGGCAATCATTGTCAAACTACTTAAGCAAGATTATCCCTCTCCTGAAGAACTAATTCGCTATAGGCAGGAATATGAAATTACCCGTTCCCTCAAAGAGGAAGGAGTAATCAAAGCATATAGTCAGCAAGACTATCAGCGCACGCTCGTTATTCTCTTGGAAGATTTCGGTGGAGAATCTATCGAAAGATGGATGCGGCAGCAACCAAATTTTTGTCCGATACCTTTATCCAATTTCTTACGATTAGCAATCGATATCACAGATATTTTGGGCAGAATTCATGCTGCTGGAGTCATTCACAAAGATATCAATCCTAGCAACATCGTCCTTAATCCGAATACTGGCGTTGTCAAAATTATTGACTTTGGTATTGCCACCCGCTTTAACCGCACCAATCCGACGTTCAAAAGTCCCCATGTGTTAGAAGGCACGCTTGCCTATCTGTCGCCAGAGCAAACCGGGCGGATGAACCGGATGCTCGACTATCGCACCGATTTCTACTCGCTAGGCGTAACCTTCTACAAACTGTTAACGGGACAGTTGCCGTTTCCCACCCAAGACATCCTGGAGCTAGTTCACTGTCACATTGCCAGACCGCCGATTCCGCCGCACGAATTGAACGCTGCAATTCCCAAACCCATTTCAGACCTGATTTTGAAACTGATGGCGAAGAATGCGGAGGATCGCTATCAGAGTGCTTGGGGGATCAAAGCGGATCTAGAACGATGTGCTGAACAACTGGCAGAAGTGGGTCGAATTGAACCGATGCCGTTGGGTTTGCAAGATGTTTCTGAACAGTTTTGCATTCCTCAAAAACTGTATGGGCGAGTCGCAGAGGTGGAAGCATTATGGGCGGCGTTCGACAGAGTGGCAGGGAGTGAGGGAGTAGGGGAATGGGGAAGTGGGGGAGCAGGAGAAGACATTGCCCTACCACCGCATCGTGAAATGATGCTGGTCTCCGGTTATGCTGGCATCGGCAAAACGGCGTTGGTGCAGGAACTCCATAAACCGATCACAGCAAAGCACGGCTATTTCATCTCTGGTAAGTTTGACCAATTCGGGCACAATATTCCCTACAGCGCGATCGTCTATGCCCTGCAAAAATTGGTGCAGCAACTATTGGGTGAACCCGATGAAGAGGTGGAAGTATGGCGATCGCGTTTACTCACTGCTCTGGGCAGCAACGGACAAATCATCATTGATGTTATCCCCGAAGTTGAGTTAATCATTGGCAAGCAGTCGCCCATACCCGAAGTTGGAGCAACTGAGGCACAGAATCGATTCAATCTAACGTTTCAAAGGTTCGTGCGGGCATTTTGTGCAAAAGAGCATCCTCTGGTCATCTTTTTAGACGATTTACAGTGGATCGATTCTGCGACGTTGAAGTTGATTGAACTCATCTTGCTTGACGAGCAAACTCAATCTCTGTTTTTGATCGGAGCTTATCGAGATCATGAAGTGTCTCCAACGCATTCATTAATTTTGATGCTGGAGAACTTGCGAAATCAGGGAGCAATCCTTCAAGAAATCGCTCTGACTCCCTTAACGCTGGAACCGTTGACTCAACTGTTAGCTGAGACATTACATCACAATCCTGATACCGTTCGTTCCTTAGCCCAAGTCGTGTTGTGTAAAACCGAGGGCAACCCCTTCTTTATCGGTGAAATTTTGAAGCTGCTGTATAGCGAAAATTTGTTGACCTTTGATGCCCAACAGTTGAGTTGGCAATGGAACTTGGCTGAGATTGAAGCTCAAGATATCACAGATAATGTAGTGGAGTTGCTGCTGCGTCAGTTGCAAAAATTGTCGGAAGCAACACAGCAAATTCTCTCGATCGCGGCTTGTGTTGGATCTGAGTTTGATTTAGAGACATTGGAGATCGTGTGTGAAGAATCCCCGAAAGCAATTTCTCTGAATTTGCTAGCAGCGATTCAGGCTGAATTGATTCAGCCTCTTTCTGAATTAGATGAGAACTTGTTAGTTCAAGAGTATAAGTTTTTGCACGATCGCGTCCAGCAAGCCGCCTATGCCCTGATTGATGAGTCGCAGAAACAAGTGGTTCATCTGCAAATTGGTCGTAATCTCGTCGAAAAAACGTCACCAGAACAGTTATCAGAGCGGTTGTTTGAGATTGTTGATCATCTCAATCATGGAATTGAACTTGTCTCTGATCAAGCCGAACGTAATGAGATTGCTCGATTGAATTTAATAGCAGGTCAGAAAGCCAAGGCAGCAACGGCTTATGAAGCAGCTTTTAAGTATTTCACTACAGGGATTCAACTCCTCAATCCAGAGAGTTGGCAGAGTGAGTATGACCTTACCTTAGCGCTGTACTCAGAAGCAGCAGAGGCAGCCTACCTCAGTGGTCACTTTGACGAAATGGAGCGGCTTGCAGAAGCAGTGCTCAACCGTGCGAAGACAGTGCTAGACACCGTGAAAGTTTACGATAGCAGGATTCAAGCATGGATGTCGCGGGGAGACCCTAAAGAAGCCCTTAAAACTGGCTTGGAAGTGCTGCAACGCTTAGGAATTCGTTTAGTGGAAGCTCCAAGTCAGTTAGATGTTCAAGCAGGATTAGAGGAAACCGCTTCACGATTGGCTGGGCGGGAAATCGAAGATTTGATCAATCTGCCAGAGATGACTGAACCTGTGCCACTGGCAGCAATTTACATTTTAGCCAGCACAGTGGGTGTGGCTTATATTTCGGCACCCGCTCTGTTGGTGCTGATTGTGTGCAAAATGGTGAATTTATCGATCGCCCATGGAAACGCTATCTGGTCGCTGTCTGCTTATGCTGCCTATGGCATGATCCTATGTGGAGTTGTACAAGACTTTGAACTGGGCTATCGATTTGGCAAATTATCCTTAAATTTAGCGAAACGATCAAATAACAAGAGAGGTAGCTGCAAAGTATTGCTGATGGTGAATTACCCCATTCCCTGGAAAGCCCACCTTAAAGAGACTCTCCCTAGTTTAGCTGAAGCTTATCAAAGCGGTATAGAAAGTGGAGAGTTTGAATATGCGAGTTATTGTGCAGCCATCGTATGTTATTACTCCTTTTTTGCAGGACACGAACTGACAGAACTGGAACAACAAACAGCGATTTATCGTAAAGCCACCCATCAAATTAGACGAGAGATTTCTGCCACCTACCTGGCAATGTTGCAGCAAACGATCCTGAACCTGCGAGGTCAATCTGAAAATCCAAGTCGCTTAGTGGGTGGTCTCTATGACGAAGAGCAAGCACTATCATGGACGATCGCGGCCAAGGATGGAACTGGCCTTCACTTCTTTTACTCAAATAAGCTGATTTTATGCTACCTGTTCGGGGAGTATGAGCAAGCTGCAAAAACGGCTACTTTGGCAGAACCGTATTTAAGCAGAGCCACATCATTATTCTCTGTATCTGTATTTCATTTCTATGACTCCCTAATCGTTCTGAGCTTGTGGGCAAATGCTTCAAGCTCTGAAAAAGCACCCTGGTTGAATCGCGTTAATGCCAACCAAGAAAAGATGCAAAAATGGGCAGAACACGCCCCAATGAATTTTTTGCACAAATACCATTTAGTCAAGGCAGAGAAAGCGCGAGTCTTAGGGCAATTTCTTGAGGCTGAAGAGTTTTATGAACAAGCGATTCAAGGAGCCAGAGAAAATGAATATATTCAGGAAGAGGCGTTAGCATACGAATTAGCTGCAAAACATTATCTAGCGCGAGGTCTGGAAAGGTTTGCCCAGCTCTACATGAAGGAAGCTCACTACTGCTATGAACGATGGGGAGCGATGGCAAAAGTCAAAGATTTAGAAACTCGCTACCCGCAGTTCTTTCCTCAATCATCGGATGTGACTTACACGCCAATCCATGCAACTTCTGGAACTACTTCTACTCGCTTAGACAGCGCGATCGATTTAGCGACGGTACTGAAAGCATCACAGGCAATTTCGAGTGAAATTGAACTAGATCGGCTGCTTCGTTCCTTGATGCAGATCTTAATCGAGAATGCTGGCGCACAAACTGGAAGTCTGATTTTAGAAACCTCAGGAGAATGGACAATTGAGGCTGCTTGTGAACTCAATGATAGTGAGAATGTCTGTACGACGCAAGTGTTGGAATCGATGCCAATGGCGAATCGTTTACCCGAATCGATTATTCAATATGTGATTCGGACTCATGAACCTGTGATCTTGAATGATGCGACTCATGAAGCTAATTTCATCCATGAGCCATACATTCAGCATAACCAACCGCGATCGCTGCTCTGTTTGCCGTTGCTGAATCAAAGTAAGCTTGTTGGTGTGTTGTATTTGGAAAATCAATTAGCAACTGGGGCTTTTACACCGGAGCGATCGCAGGTCTTAAACTTGCTATCCACTCAAGCAGCGATCGCGATCGAAAATGCCAAACTCTACGCACAGCTAAACGCCAGCAAAGATAGATTGACGCAATTTTTTGAAGCGATGCCAGTGGGAATTGGAGTGGTCGATGCAACAGGTCGCCCTTGCTACTCCAATCAAAGGTCAGTTCAGCTATTGGGTAAAGCGATTGATCCTGCTGTGACACCGGATCAATTTGCAGAGGTTTATCAATTTTATTTAGCGGGAACAGAACAACCCTATCCAACTGAGAGAATGCCAATCATCCAAGCGTTGAGCGGCAAACGCACCGCAGTTGACGATTTGGAAATTCACCAAAACAGCGCAATAATTCCAGTTGAGGTGTGGGGAACTCCTATTTTTGATGAACAGGGCAATGTCGCTTATGCGCTGGCAGCCTTTCAAGACATCACTCAGCGGAGACAAGCAGAACAACTGCTAGCCGATTACAATCGTACCTTGGAGCAACAGGTAGCGGAACGAACAGCAGCTTTACAGCGTAGTGAAGCTAAGTTCCGCAATATCTTTGAAAACTCGCAGGTCGGCATCTTCCGAAACCGCATCTCGGATGGATTAATTCTCAATGCCAACCAACGCCTTGCCAACCTGTTGGGCTTTGATTCACCAGAGGAGATTATTGGGCTAGAACACAGCATCGACTATTTTGTAAATCCCAGCGATCGCCAATATGCCCATGAGTTGATGAAGCGGGATGGGGAACTGCGAAGCTATGAAGCACAACTGCGAAAACGAGATGGGACAGTCTTCTGGGGACTTCTCTCTGCTTATCTGAATGCAGCCGATGGATACCTCGAAGGGGTGGTTGCAGATATTAGCGATCACAAACAAACCGAAGCCGCATTGAGACAAAGTGAAGCAAATTATCGCAACCTGCTACAAACCGCGAATTCAGTCATCATCCGCTATGACACGCAAGGACGGATTCATTACATCAACGATTATGGAGTAAAATTATTGGGCTATGAAGAACATGAAATTTTAGGGCGAACCTTATTTGAAACAATCATTCCAGACATCGAAACCTCTGGACGCGATGTCAAACCATTGGTTCACGATTTACTTCGTAATCCTCAACTGTACCCACAAGGCGAGGGTGAAAACCTGTGTCGAGACGGTCGGCGAGTTTGGATGACCTGGTCAAATCAAGCCATCTTCAATGAACAGGGAGAGGTCGTTGAAATCTTATCGGTGGGCAATGACATTACCCAGCGCAGGCAAGCAGAAGAGGCATTACAACGCAGTGAAACCAAGTTCCGAACCATCTTTGAAAACTCGCAGGTCGGCATCTGCCGAACGCGCCTTTCTGATGCATTAATTCTCGATGCCAATCAACGCTTTGCCAATCTGTATGGCTTTGACTCACCAGAGGAGATCATTGGGATTGAACACACCGCAGACTACTATGTCAATCCCAGCGATCGCCAACCATTCCTTGAGTTGCTGAAGCGGGATGGGGAAGTGCGAAACTTTGAAGCCCAGATGCGGAAACGAGATGGGACAGTGTTTTGGGGACTTTTCTCTTCTTATCTGAATGCAGCCGATGGATACGTCGAAGGCGTGATTGCAGATATTAGCGATCGCAAACAGGCAGAAGCAGCATTGCAAGCCTCTGAAGCAGAACTGCGAGCGCTCGTTTCAGCCATTCCCGATCCGCTGTTTGTCCTTACTGCTGAAGGGCGACTGGTCGAAGCAGTCGAAGTGAAACCGAATCAGTTGTATCGACCTATTGAGGAGCAGATTGGTCAAACACTGCACCAGATTTTTGAAAAAGAACAAGCCGATGAATTCCTGGGTTACGTTCGGCAAGTACTGAGAACCCAACAAATGCTCACAGTTGAGTACAGCTTGCGGATAGCTGAACAAGAAACTTGGTTTTCGGCTCGCATTGCCCCGATTCAGCACGAACAGGTGATTTGGCTGGCGCGAGATATTACGCTGCAAAAGCAAGCAGAAGCAGCCTCAATTTTAGAAGAACGCAACCGCATGGCGCGTGAAATTCATGACACACTCGCTCAGGCGTTTACGGGTATTCTGGTTCACATGGGAGCCATTTCTCGATTAGCAAAAACTAACCCAGAAGCAATACCAACGCATATTCAGACCGTGCGCGATCTGGCTCGCAGCGGGCTAACAGAGGCTCGACGATCCGTTACGGCACTGCGCCCCCAATTACTGGCAGAGGGCAACCTATGGACGGCGCTGAAGCAATTTATCTCTAGTATGCAATCTTCAACTGAAACTTGCTTGATTTGTGAGATTGTTGGTACGCCCTATGCACTGCCCCCTGATACTGAGAATAATTTGCTGAGAATTGGACAGGAAGCATTCACAAACGCAATTAAATATGCCCATGCGAACGAGATCCGGATTGAATTAGTCTATGAATCTACCCAATGCTGCTTGCGAATTAGAGACGATGGACAAGGGTTTGAAGTTAGCAACATAACCCTAAGTCAGGGGTTCGGCTTACTAGGGATGAGTGAACGAGCGAAGCACATTGGGGCACAACTTTCAATTGACAGTCAGCCAGGGCAGGGAACAGAAGTAATTGTATCTGTGCATCGGGAGGCAGGCGTATGAGCCAGTCTGTAGTAATCCGCATTTTGATTGTTGATGATCACTCCATTGTCCGCCAAGGATTGGCTGCGATGATTGAAAATGAGCTAGACATGACGGTGGTGGGGCAGGCGGGTGATGGGCAGGAAGCGATCGACCAATATCGACAACACCAGCCCGATATCACCTTGATGGACTTACGGATGCCGCAAATGAGTGGCGTTGATGCAACCTTGGCTATCTGTGCTGAATTTGCCCGTGCCCGCATTATTATTCTGACCACGTATGATGGTGACGAAGATATTTATCGAGGACTACACGCCGGAGCCAAAGGTTATCTGCTCAAGGATGCTGAGCCGGATGCACTCCTCAATGCCATTCATATTGTTCACAGTGGGCAACAATATATCCCGCCTGAAGTTGCTGCCAAGCTAGTACAGCGGATGAAAAATCCAGAGTTGACCCAGCGAGAGCAAGAGATCGTTCATCTGATGGCAGATGGCTTAAGCAATCATGACATTGGTGCCGCTTTGAATATTACTGAAAGTACGGTCAAATTCCACATCAATCGAATCTTGAGCAAATTGGGCGTGAGCGATCGCACTCAAGCCGTTGTCAAAGCCTTGAAGCGAGGACTCACTGAGTTGTGACTGAACTTAAGTTCGGTTGCTGATTCGCTGTAGAGATAGGTCGCAACTGCTGTTTCCTGACTGCAAATACTCAACTCTGAGTTGGCGACAGCGCGGCATTCATTTCATAGGATGAAGTCATACCAATAACAGAGGGAAGTTCAATCATTCCAGTCAGGAGAAATCCCAGATATGATTCATGGCAATTCCCTGATGCAATGAAAGATTCTTTTCGCTAAAAAGTCCGATGAATCAAGATAGTAATGCCAATCAACTCTTTCTTCCTCCCTCACAGCGCGATCACTACCAGGGGACGCTCACTGCCCCAATCGTACTCGTGAAATATGGAAATTATCAATCTCCTCAGTGTGGGGAAGTGCATCGGTTGATTCAGGCAGTTCAACAACATTTCAATTCTGTATTTGCTGAGGAGAATCGGCTATGTGTCGTGTTTCGTCATTTTATCGAGAACTCAATCTATCCTCAAGCACAAAAGGCAGCGGAAGTGGCAGAAGCCGCAGCAGCGCAGGGCCAATTTTGGCAGATGCATGAGATGCTATTCACCCATCAACACGCGCTGGATAACGGCTACCTGGTGGAGTATGCTAATCGTTTAGAACTTGATATCCCTCAACTTCTGCAAGATCTATCCAAGCAAAGGCACGTCGATCGCATTAACGAAGATGTTGAAAGTGGATACCAGAGCGGAGTAATCACTGCACCCGCACTGTTTATTAACGGAATTCGCTATTGCGATCGTTGGAGCCTTGAAGAATTAACCACAACTATTGACACTGCAAGTCATTAGGCTTCCCGATCCCTGCTTCAATTTACATCTAACTTGTTTGCTAGTGCTAGTAAGCTATCTAATTCGATAGCTAGCTTCTGCCTGTTTTGTTGAACAAATTGCCGTTGAAAAAGGAAAGCCCTACCCAAATTCAAATGGAAATCACACTATGAACATGCTCAACTTCAGGAACAGCATCCGCCTGCTTCTGATTGTCACTCTCTTTTTAGGAACTCTTACCCTCACTTCTCTAGGAGCCATCATGAGTACTGCAAATGCACAAGTCAACAAGCCCACGATCGTGTTCGTTCATGGTGCGTTCGCCGAGTCTTCTAGTTGGAACGGTGTATTGACGAAGCTAATCACGAAAGGTTATCCGACGGTTGCTGTGGCTAATCCTCTGCGCGGCGTTAAGAGCGACGCAAACTATGTTGCCAGCGCCCTTAAAGACATCAACAGACCGATCGTGCTGGTTGGGCATTCTTACGGAGGCGCGGTAATTACCAATGCCGTCAATGGTAACAGGAACGTGAAAGCACTGGTCTACGTTGCTGGCTTCGCTCCTGATGCGGGCGAGACTGCCGCCGAACTCTCAGGACGTTATCCGGGCAGCACACTCGGATCAACACTCGCGCCACCCGTTAAACTGCCCGATGGTGGTAAAGACCTCTACATTCAGCAGAACAAGTTCCACGCCCAGTTTGCTGCGGATGTGTCTGCTAATGACGTGCAACTGATGGCTAGCACCCAGCGCCCGATTACGGAAGCCGCGCTGAACGAAGCCTCCGGTGCGCCCGCATGGAAATCTACCCCGTCCTGGTTTATTTATGGCGATCGCGACTTGAACATTCCTCCAGCGGCACTGTCTTTCATGGCGAAGCGCGCTAACTCAAAGGAGACCGTTGTTGTGAATGGTGCGTCCCATGTCGTGATGGTTTCCCATTCAGATGCCGTTGCCAATCTCATCGATCGTGCTGCAACCGCGCCATAGACGAAGCGTAAACGCATCTGGATACGTTGAGTGATATCGAATACCTTTGCCGTTGATTCTAAAGCAAGGATGGTTAGCAGAGATGGAATTTATGAAAGCAGCCGTACTGACAACATTTGGTGGTGCTGAGAGTTTTGAGATTCAAACTGTGCCCAAGCCAATCCCAAAACCTAATCAGGTTCTAGTTAGGGTGTGTGCGACATCGATCAATCCAGTTGATTATCAGACTCGCCGTGGTGACTATAAAGACTTGGTTCGATTACCAGCAATTATCGGAGTTGACATTTCAGGAGTGATTGAGACAGTTGGAGAGTTAGTGACAGACTTTGAGGTAGGAAACGAAGTTTATTACTCGCCGCAGATTTTTGGAGAATCTGGCAGCTATGCTCAATATCATGTTGCTGATGCAGGGATTGTTGCGCTTAAGCCTTCTAACTTGTCGCACATTGAAGCATCGTGTTTTCCTCTTGCAGGAGGGACGGCTTGGGATTGCCTAGTCACGAGAGGCAATCTTCAAGTTGGGGAATCGGTTCTAATTCATGCGGGTGCTGGTGGCGTTGGCTCTCTTGCGATTCAACTTGCAAAAGCGATGGGAGCCTACGTTTTCACAACATGCAGTTCTAAAAATCTCGATTTTGTTAAAAAACTTGGCGCAGATCGAGCCATTGATTATAAAAACGAAGATTACGCGGAAGTTATTTGTCAGGAAACAGACGGGCTAGGTGTTGATTTAGTTTTGGATACAATCGGGGGGCAAACAATCCAGCGTAGCCCAGAAATTATTCGCCCATTCGGCAGGCTTGTGAGCATTGTAGACACTGAAACGCCGCAGTCACTCATCGAAGCATGGGGCAAGAATCTGACTATCCATTTTGTTTTCACGCCACAGTACCGAGCAAAATTAGATGCTTTGACAAAACTAATCGAGCGCACTCAGCTTCGCCCCGTCATTGATTCAACGCTGCCTTGGGATCAGATAATTCAAGCACATCAACGTCTAGAGCAGGGGGGAGCGCAAGGGAAAATTGTGCTGGAATTTGCCAAAAGTTAGACTATCCTCACAGATCACTTTAAATCGTCACCTGAAAAATAGCCCCAAATAGCACAACTTCAAATATTCGCAAATACCTTGTGACTATCGCCTTCACCAAGAACTGAAGCAGCCCAACTACGATGTAGGAGGACATAATGTTACTGATTCCGCAAATCCCCAGAAACTTTTCACTCCGATCATGGGGCGATCGACTCTACCAAGTTTCTAAATCTCGTCTCGATCAAATCGAAATTCAAAACCGCAAAGTTGCTCGGCTGTTATGTCAATTGATTCCAGCACAATGTCCTTTTGAACGAGACTTGATCTTATTTGGTCGCATCATTGCTCACATTCCACCCCTTTGCAAGCTGAATCCGTTCTACGAAGAAATCATGATGCTTCGCTTTAAAGCACTACAGTTCTTGGCAGATGTGTGTCGTGAGGATGTCACGATTTATTGTTGACAGTTTCAAAATTCAAACCAGTCAAAGCGACAGCTATGGAAATAGCTAAAGTAATTCGATCTGAACTATTTCAGTCAATGAATTTTACACAATGAAAACACTCCTCAAAAGAGCCGTATTATTCTTCGCTCTGCCTATCTGTATCTCAGGTTATTTCTCCTTGCCTGCCGCTGCTGATTCTACAGCCGACCTCATCTTGAGTACTCGATGCCAGGGTGGTTACAACATTAACATTTGGCGAAACTATCGGTCTGGTGAACTACTTTATCGTGCCACCAGTCCTCACGGTGATCTAAGTTTGGGTAGAGGAACCAGTCAAGCGACAGAAGGCGTTCGAGTGTACAAATTTGAGAATGGCAACTATGAATATTGGGTCTGGGATGGGACGTTGGATGATCCGCAGGCTGGGACATTAGAGGTCTATCAAAACAACTATCTTTTAATGCGACAAGCTTGTACGAGAAGCTGAACTTTATTCACTGGTGGATTGGGACTGTTGCTCTGAACTAGAACCTTCGTTATTCCATTGAGGATGGCTCTATGACACACTCACGATTACGCAATGAGAATTTCTCTGAGCATTTTGAGGTTACAACTCAAGCTGATTCTCCTAGTGACTCTCCAATCAATCATGCACTCATTGCAATGGCACAAGAGGTTGCTGAGTTGCTGAAAACTTGCTTATTCGGTACAAGTTGGTCGAATCGATCGCGTGGAATTGATAGACGGGAAGCGTTCTACCCAATGATCGAGTGCTGAGTTGGCGAAGTCCTCGGTTAGTTTGAGTTTGTGCTGAAGGTCAATATTAACCCAAGTTGCTAGTTATTTGAGAAGGCGATCGCAAAGATAATAAAATCCCCTCCAGTAAGAAAAACGGAGGGGAATTATGTTAAATGAAACAATTGCTGTCTATGCTATCATTGACGACT
>JAESFT010000288.1_pt1 | contig 40352 bp, 36 predicted proteins | sample 9269451 | NCBI WGS metagenome assembly JAESFT01 (sample SAMN14502557, study PRJNA617106) | algae metagenome | isolation source: Scytonema hyalinum WJT4-NPBG1 and co-occurring heterotrophs from well... | place: USA: Mojave Desert, Joshua Tree National Park, California | collected 2006-05-25
GGGCGCGTGCGGCACCGCTCGTCCGGTGCCCTCCCTCCCTGTTTCTCACGCCGCCGGCTTGCCGGGGCTGCATGCGCCCCGTGCCCCCACCAGGGCACCAGGCACACACAAGGCCATGCCTCGCACCTACACAGGTGGCGAGGGTAAAGGCGCGGGCTACTCCTGCACCGCCTGCTGCCAGTCGGGCAGCGTGCAGCGGATCAGGCGCTGGGGCTGGGGGTTGCGGGAGGCGGGGACGCGCTCGATGGCGTTGGCGTCCACGATGGTGATCCGCTCCGTGGTCGGAAACTCGCGCCCTTCCGCCGAGCAGAGGTAATTGGCTTGGTACTCCCGGCCGGTCTGCAGGTTCGAGACCACCTGCTGCGAGGTGCAGGTGGAGCCTCTCGTGATGAAGCGGTTGGGGCTGATGATCACCGCGATATCGTTGGCCGACAAGGCCGGCGCGATGGCGTAGCGGCCCTTGCCGTCGGGCACGAAGGCGCGGGCGCAGAGATCCGGGTTCGATGCCCACAGGCCCTTCGCCTTGTCGAGGGCGGTGGCGTTCTCGCGCTCGAACCGCTCGCGCTCCGCCCGCACGCTGGCGAGGTCCTTCAGGTCGGGGATGGGGCAGCGTTTCACCGGCACGAAGTTGCGGTCGACCTCGATCTGGAAGCGTCCGTTGAGCTCGCGCATGGCGAATTTCTGCCGCTTGGTGCGGCGGCCGAAATCGCAGCGCCCCGTGAAGGTCACGTCGGCCTGGCGCACCGTGTAGTCGCGAACCTGGCAGAGATATTCGTTGTTGGAGATGCTGGACGGATTGATGATGAAGGCCGGCAACGGCCCCTTGCCTTCGGCGCCGAACACCACGCGGCCGCCCTCGTTGGCGAAGATGCGCGTGCATTCCTCGCCCTCCATCACCCAGGCACCGTAAATCCCAAGCAGCGAATCCTGCGCCGCCGCCGGGGCGGCACCGGCGAGGGCAGCGATTGCCGGAATGGCACCGACAAGGGCCGCCCGAGCCGCACCTGCCAACCCACCCATCGAACCCTCCACGCTCTCACCTTGACCGTTGTCACAACGCGGGACAGCGGCCGAGGTTCGAGGCAGGGGCGCCGCCCGGGCGCCCCTGTGGTTGTCTATTCGGCGGCGGCCGGGGGCACCGGCTGCGCCGGCGTCCCGTAGACCCGGGGGTCCACCTGGCCGAGCGAGCCGTCGTCGTCGCCGAAGGGCGGCGGGTTGCCGTTGTAGGCGAAGGTGCCCTTCCCGTCCGGCGCCGACCCCTTGGCCCAGCGGCCGGCCTGCGCCTCGTTGCCTTCCGAATGGTCGAGGTAGAGGTAGGCCACGTCGCCCTTCTCCAGCTGCTGCGGGAAGTTCATGGGCACCGGGGTGGCGTCGAGCCCGTCGGCCTCGAGCTCCGCGATCGCCGCGAGCCATTGGTTCTGGTGCATGGTGTCCCGGGCGATGAGATAAGACAACATGTCCCGCACGCCCGCGTCGTTCGTCATGTTGTAGAGCCGCGCCACCTGCAGCCGGCCCTGGCTTTCCGCCGTCACGTTGAAGCGGAAATCGGCGAGGAGATTGCCGCTCGCGGTCATGAAGCCGGCGTTCCACAGGTTGCCGATGCTGTCGGCGGGCCGGGCGCCGAGGCCCGAGACGATGTAGTGCTGCGGGTTCATCCCCGCGACGATGGCGTCCTCCACCCGCGCCCCGCCCATGACGGCGCCGACGATGGAGTTCTTCGCCATGTCCTCCTGGTCCTCGATGGGCGAGGTTTCCAACAGGCGCGCGATCATGGTGGCGAGCATCTCCACATGCCCGATTTCCTCGGTGCCGATATCCATGATCATGTCGCGGTATTTCTCGGGCCCGCGGCAATTCCAGCCCTGGAAGAGATACGTCATCATGACGCTGATCTCGCCCCACTGGCCGCCGAGCGGCTCCTGCAGCATCTTGGCGAAGAGCGGGTCGGGCTTGTCGGGCTTGGCGTTGTAGGCGAGTTGCTTCTGGCGAAAGAACATCGGCGGCTCCTGACGTGAGGTCGATGGGACCGGCGCAAGCGTCCCCTGCCCTCGAGGCGATCGTTCGAGGGGGTCGATGGTTCACTCGTTGGGCTTACGCGGTCCCACGCCAACCGAAGGGCACGCCGATGGTTCCGCGCTAAAGCCGATGTGATCGGGAGCGGTCCGGTGACGACCCGTTGGAATTGGACGGGGCGCGTGACGACGCGCCCGAGGGGTGCTAAGCGCCGCCCATGCTCGAAGGCCTGCACCCCAACCGCCCCACCCATGTGATGCGCCTCACCACCGACGAGCGGTCGGCCAGGGCCATGACGGACATCATCGGCGAGATCTTCGACCCCGCCGAAACCGCGGTGGCCGCCTTCGAGACCGAGGATGGCGGACCCTGGCTGCTGGAGGCCTATTTCGCCACCGAGCCCGACGAGGACGCGATCCGCGAACTCGTCCGTCCCCTCGTGGGCGACAAGGCGGACGAAGCGGTGTTCGTGCCGCTGGAACAGCAGGATTGGGTGAAGGCGTCGCTGGAAGGGCTGAACCCCGTGCGCGCCGGGCGCATCCTGGTGCACGGCTCGCACGACCGCGAGCGGCGGCGCGTCAACGATGTGGCGATCGAGATCGAGGCCGCGCTCGCCTTCGGCACGGGCCACCACGGCACCACCAAGGGGTGCCTTTTCGCCTTTGTGGACGAGCTGAAAAGCCGGCCGCCCCGGCGGATCCTCGACGTGGGGACCGGCACCGGGATCCTCGCCTTTGCCGCCGCCAAGGCGCTCCGGCGCCCCGTGGTGGCGGGCGACATCGATCCGGAGGCGATCCGCGTCGCGCGGGAGAATGCGCGCCTCAACGGCATCGCGCCCTGGATGCGGCTCTATGTGGGGCCAGGCGTCAGGAACGCGGAGGCGAACCGGCGCGGCCGTTACGACCTCGTCTTCGCGAACATCCTCGCGAAGCCCCTGCGGCTCCTCGCCCCGAGCCTTGCGCGGGTTACTGCGCCGAGCGGGTCGCTTGTGCTCTCGGGGCTGCTCACGCGGGACGTGCCGGGGGTGCTCTCGGCCTACGCGGCTCAAGGGTGGCGGTTGCAGCGCCGCTACGACCTCGAAGGCTGGGCGGCGCTGGTTCTCAGGAAGGGCGGCGCGGCGCCTCGGCCCCGCCGCTGGTAGGATTACGCTTCGTCCCGCACGTCGGGATAGCGCGCCTGCATCTCGCGGCGCAGCTTCACGGCGTCGGCGACGATGCCCTGGACGAAGCGGATGGCGGTCAGGATGATCATGGGATGTGTCTCTCGTGGCCTGATCGAAGTCAGGCGGTGAACGGCAGCAGGTCGGCGTCCGTCAGACCGATGGAGCGCAGGTTGCCGTGAATGAGCGCAGTCTCGTGGATGAACGGCTCGTGGTGACGCAACTCGCGGGCGGCAGCCCGGGCGCGGCTCGTCAACAGCGCGTTCCAGAAGCCTTTGGCGAAGCCCTCGATCGTCGTCAGGTGCGACGCAGCGGGGGCGGGGGTAGCAGTGGCAGCCATAGGTCCATCTCCTCTCGTCGTAGCGTGATGGCCCTTCAGCGTTCCTCGTTATCGTTGATCCTAAGATAGGGATCGGGGGCCTCCGGCGGCAGCGGCTTGGCCGCATGCGAGCCATACACTTAGCTCATATAACAGAAGCCAGGCGGCATTTGTCGCGCGCAGGGCGCATGAGTTGAGAGCGATCGGGCGCGAGACGAGCCATCTCCGCCAGTGTCTTGGCCGGTTGCGGCGCAGCCCCGTTCCGCCCTAGCGTGCACGCCCCTCGCTCACGGATTCCCGGCATCGCATGGCCCGCTTCCAGTCCTTCGACGACACCACTTCACCGACCCAAGGCCCTGAGCGGATCGCGCGTCTGCGGGCCGAACTCACCTGCCGCGGCCTGCACGGCTTCGTGGTGCCGCGCGCCGACGAACACCAGTCGGAATACGTGCCGAAGAACGCGGAGCGCCTGTCTTGGCTCACCGGCTTCACGGGTTCGGCCGGCACGGCCATCGTGCTGCAGGACAAGGCCGCGCTCGTGGTGGATGGCCGCTACACCGAGCAGGCCGCCGCCCAGGTCGATACGTCCGTGATCGCGCCGGTGCCGCTCGCCAAGACAAGCGCCGAAGACTGGATCGCGGCGAACCTGCCCGCGGGCGCGGCCCTCGCCTACGATCCTTGGCTTCATACGAGCGACGGCCTGAAGCGCCTCGAAGCCGCCGTGGGCCGGGCGGGCGGGCGCCTCACCCCCGTGGACATAAACCTCGTCGACGTGATCTGGATCGACCGGCCTCCAGCGCCCCGTGCGCCGGTCCGTCCGCACCCCATGACCTATGCGGGCGAGAGCGCTGAGGCGAAGATCGCCCGGGTGCGGGAGCGGCTTGCCAAGGACAAGCTCGACGCCCTCGTGGTGTCCGATCCGCACAACCTCGCCTGGACTTTCAATCTCCGCGGCGCGGATGTGGGCCACACCCCCCTGCCGCTCGGCTATGCGGTGATCCCAGCCGAGGGCCAGCCGAGCCTCTTCCTCGATCCCGCCAAGGTCACGAACGAGGCCGGCGACGCCATCGGCGGTTTGGCGGACTTCGTCGCGCCGGCGGCGTTCGCCGGCGCCCTCGACACCTTGGGCAAACGCGGCGCGACCGTGCGGATCGATGGCGGCACCGCATCGGTCGCGTTGGCGCGCCGCATCGAGGCGGCCGGCGGCAAGGCGGACGTGGGGGCCGACCCGATCGGCCTTTTGAAAGCGGTCAAGAACGCGGTCGAGATCGAGGGCACCCGGGCGGCGCATCGGCGCGACGCGGTGGCGGTGGCGCGCTTCCTCGCCTGGTTCGACCGTGAGGCCCCGAAGGGCGGCCTTGACGAGATCGGGGCCGCAGAGGCGCTCGAAGCCTTCCGGCTCGAATCCGGCGCGCTCAAGGAGGTATCGTTCCCGACGATCTCGGCGGCTGGCCCCAACGCCGCCCTGCCCCATTACCGCGTCACCCGCAGCACCAACCGGCCGATCGAGGTGAACCAGATCTACCTCGTGGATTCCGGCGCGCAGTACGAGGACGGCACCACGGACATCACCCGTACGATCGTCGTCGGAGAGCCGACACCGGAAATGCGCGACCGCAACACGCGGGTGCTCAAGGGCCATATCGCGATCAGCCGCTCGGTGTTTCCGAAAGGAACGACGGGCGCCCAGATCGACGGCTTCGCACGGCGTCCCCTCTGGGAGGCCGGCCTCGACTTCGACCACGGCACCGGCCACGGGGTCGGGAGCTATCTCTCGGTTCACGAGGGCCCGCAGCGCATCGCGAAGACGGGACATGCGGCGCTGGAACCCGGCATGATCCTCTCGAACGAGCCCGGCTACTACAAGGTCGGGGCCTACGGCATCCGCATCGAGAACCTGATCCTGGTGGAGCGCCGCGATATCCCCGGCGGCGAGCGCGAGATGCTGGGCTTCGAGACCCTGACGCTTGCGCCCATCGATCTGCGCCTCGTGGAGCCCTCGCTCCTCGATGACGAGGAGATCGCCTGGCTCGACACCTATCACGCCTGGGTGCGGGAGATCCTGTCGGCCGAGCTCGACGCCGAGACCCGCGCCTGGCTCGAATCCGCGACGCAGCCCCTGCGCTAGAGCACGAGCCGGAGCAGCACGACGGAGACGACGCCAACCGCGACGGTCGCGAGCAGCGGCAGGCGCGTTGCCGCCACCATGGCGATCGCGACTGCGACGGTCTCGGCCCAGCCGGTGGTGAGCGCGGTCGGTGCGATGACGGCGACCAGCACCGCAGGCGGGATGGCGTCGAACGCCGCCTTGGCCCGGCCCGTGAGCACGAGGCGGTCGGCGACGAAGAGGCCGGCGATGCGGGTCAGATAGGTGACCGCCGCCATGGCGAGGATCGCCGCAAGCGTCGTGGGATCGACGGTCATGGCTGCGCCTCCCCGGCCGCGAGATAGGCCGCCGCGATACCCGCCACGGCGCCTGCCGCCACATGCCACGGCGCGCCGACGGCCTTGTAGACGAGAGCCGCCACGGCGGCGCTCACCGCGATGGTGACGAGCGTCACCCGCGAGCGTCCGAACCCGGCCACGAGACCGATGAACAGCGCCGTGAAGGCGAAGTCGGCGCCGAGCCGTGCCGGATCACCCAGGAACGAGCCCAGCACCGCCCCTGCAGCCGAAGATCCGACCCACGTCAGGGGCAGCACGGCCGCCATGGCGAGCCAATAGGCCATGGTGACGGGCCGATCGATGGAGCGCCGCTCCGCGAGCGCCCAGGCCTCGTCGGTGAGCACGTAGAAGCCCAAGAGCTTCTGCAGACGCGTCGCCCGCATCTTGGGCGCGAGCGAAGCGCCCATGAGGACGTGACGGAGATTAATGAGAAGGGTCGCGAAGGCGAGGACCGCGATGGGTGCGGGCTGGACCCATGTTTCGATGGCTGCGAACTGCGCTCCGCCGGCATAGACGAGCGCCGACATGAGGACGACCTCAAGGGGCGACAGGCCTTTCGCCACGGCGATGGCGCCGAAGAGAAGGCCGATCGGAAGGGCGGCGATCGCGACGGGCGCAATATCGCGCAGCCCGTCTCGAACATCGCGGGAGCGGTCGAAAGCCAAAGGGTTCACTTGATCCATGGGAGCCTCGTTACGCCCTCATGGCAAGCCGCGGCGGACGCGTCTTGGACAGGAGTGCTGCCCTAAGCGGCTCGGTACACCCCCGGCGTCACACCCATTCGCGCCTTGAACACGCGGTTGAGGTGGCTTTGATCGAAGAACCCGCAGGCCGCCGCGACTTCCGCCGGCGCATCGCCCCGCTCCAGGAGCCGGCTCGCGGCCCGGAAGCGGCGGTCCATCAGATAGGCATGCGGGGTCTGGCCAGTTGCACGCTGGAACGCGCGAATGAAATGGCTGCGGGACAGCCCGGCGAGCTGCGCGAGATCGGCCAACTCCACCTCGTCGGAGAGATGGGCTTCCATGTAGTCCCGCACCCGCGCCACGAGCCGGCTTTCCTGGACCAGCGGCGCTGCATCGAGGTCAGCCCAGCGGACGATCAGCTTCGTCAGGAATGCGATGAGGCGGGTGTCCTGTTCGAGCAAGGAGACCTCGCCGGCACCGGCCCGCAGGGTGGCGTGAAGGCGAACCAGCATGCCCATCAGCTCGGGATCGTGGATCACAGAATGACGGAACCATGGCGGGTGGGCGAGCGGCCGTCCGGCCACGTCCTCGGCCACCTCCTGCATGAGGGCTGCAGACGGGTAGAGAGTCCTGTACTCGAACCCGCCTCCATGCGGCGCGCCGTCATGCACCTCGTCCGGGCACACGACTGCTATGGCGCCAGCTTCCGCATAGCGTTGCTCGCCACGATGAAAGAAAGTCTCGCACCCTTCGAGGATGCCGGCGACCGCATAGGTCTCGTGGGTGTGGCGGGTGTAGGAATAGCGCCGGAAGGTGGCGCGCAGGCATTCGAGGCCGCGGTAGCGCGGCACCCGCCAAAAATACGTGGCATCGCCCGCCTTCCGCAGGACGGGATCGAGCTCGACGCCAGGAGACACGGCACTCATCCCGCAAGGATGCCACAGGGGCGCGTGGGCGTCTTGGATGAAAGTGCCCTAGGGCCGGCCCACCAGGGCAAACCACCCGTCCTCGTCCACCACCTTTACCCCGAACTCGGCCGCCTTGGCGAGCTTCGAGCCGGCGCCGGGGCCCGCCACCACGAGGTCGGTCTTCTTTGACACCGAACCCGCGACCTTGGCGCCAAGCCGTTCGGCCATGGCCTTGGCTTCCTCGCGGGTCATCTGCTCCAGAGAGCCGGTGAACACCACCGTCTGGCCCGCAACCGGTGAGGAGGCTGTCGCAGGGAGCTCCATGGGCGCGATCGTCACCTCGGCCAGGAGCGCGTCGAGCATCGCCTCGTTGCGGGCCTCGTTGAAGAACTCGATGATCGCGTCCGCCACGACGGCGCCGATGCCGCCGATATTGGTGAGCTCCGTCCGCGCCTCCGAGGTAGCATCGGCCGCCGCCCGTGCGGCGTCCCGCAGGGCCTCGAACGTGCCGAAATGCCGGGCGAGGAGGCGCGCGGTCGTTTCGCCCACGTGAGGGATGCCGAGGGCGAAGATGAAGCGGTCGAGCGATGGGCTGCGGCGCCCCTCGACGGCGGCGAGCAGGTTCTTGATCGCCTTATCCTCCTCGCCCGCCTTCGCTTTCGTCTTGGCCTTCTTGGGCTCGGGCGCGCCGGTCAGGCGCCGGCGCTCGGCGGCCAGCTCCTCGCGCCGGCGCTCGATCACAGCCTTCACGGCTTCGAAGTCGAGGCGGAAGAGATCGGCGGGACTGCGCACGATTCCGGCTTCGAACAGAACCTCGATGTAGGTCTCGCCGAAGCCCGGGATGTCGAGGGCGTTACGCGACACGAAGTGCTTGAGGCGCTCCACCGCCTGCGCGGGGCAGATGAGGCCGCCGGTGCAGCGGCGCACCGAATCCTCTCGCCCCGTTCGGGGGTTGGCCTCGCGCACCGCGTGGCTGCCGCAGGCCGGGCATTTCGTCGGAAATTCGTACGGCTTTGCGTCCGCGGGGCGCTTGTCGAGCACCACGTCGAGCACCTTCGGGATCACGTCGCCGGCGCGCTGGATCACCACCGTGTCGCCGATGCGGATGTCCACTCCGCCCCGGATCGGTTCGCCGTTGCCGCCGATACCCTTGATGTAGTCCTCGTTGTGGAGCGTCGCGTTCGACACCACCACGCCGCCGACGGTGACGGGCTTCAGCTTGGCGAGCGGGTTGAGCGAGCCCGTGCGGCCCACATTGATTTCGATCTCCTCGACCACCGTCACGGCTTGCTGGGCTGGAAACTTGTGGGCGAGCGCCCAGCGGGGCGAGCGCGAAACGAAGCCGAGGCGATTCTGGAGGCCGAGGTCGTCCACCTTGTAGACGACGCCGTCGATGTCGTAGCCGAGATTCGCCCGGTCGGTCTCGATCGCGTGGTAGTGCTCCAGCAATTCCTCGATGCTGGCGCAACGGCGCGTCAGCGGATTGGTGACGAGGCCCCAGTGCTTGAAGCACTCGATCATCCCGTACTGGTTCGATGAGGGCATGGCGCTCATCTCGCCCCAGGCATAGGCGAAGAAGCGCAAGGGACGCGAAGCCGTGATATTGGCGTCGAGCTGCCGCAGCGAGCCGGCCGCCGCATTGCGGGGATTGGCGAAAAGGGGTTTGCCCGCGGCGGCCTGGCGCGCGTTGATGCCTGCGAAATCCTCGTGCGAGAGGTAGACCTCTCCCCTCACCTCGCAGACCTCCGGCACGCCGTCGCCCGAGAGGCTCAAGGGGATGTCCCGCACCGTGCGGGCGTTGGCGGTCACGTCTTCGCCCACGGCACCGTCGCCGCGGGTCGCGGCCGTCACGAGCTGACCGCGTTCGTAGCGCAGGCTCAAGGACAGGCCGTCGATTTTTGGTTCGGCGGTGAACACCAGCGGCGCGTCGTCCTTGAGCTGCAGGAAGCGGCGGATGCGGGCCACGAACTCGGCCACGTCCTCGTCGGCGAAGCCGTTGCCGAGCGAGAGCATCGGCACGCTGTGCCGGACCTTGGCGAACTTCTCCGACACCTTGGCGCCGACCTTCTGGGTCAGGCTCTCGGCATGGCGCAATTCGGGAAAGCGGGCTTCCAGCTGCTCGTAACGCTGCCGCAGCGCATCGTATTCCGCGTCCGAAACAGTGGGCGCATCCTCCTGATAATAGCGTCGGTCGTGCTCCGCGATCTCGGCACCGAGCGCGTCGTGTTCGGCGCGGGCCTGTTCGGGCGTCAGATCGTCGACGGAGGAGCTGCGGGACGCGGCGGGTTTCGGCATGGGGCACTCAAGGGTCACGGGCTTGAGGCCGCACCCTAGCGCGTTTCGCTTGCCAGGGGGTTAGCGCGCAGCCGCTTCGAGGAGGCGGGCCGCGGCCGCACGCGCCTCTTCGGTGATGGTCGCGCCGGCCAGCATGCGGGCGATTTCCTCGCGCCGCGGCCTCTCGTCGAGCGGCGTCACCTGGGTCGCAACCCGGTCCGAGCCCTTCACGCCTTCCTTGCTGATCAGGAAGTGGCTGACGGCGCGAGCGGCCACCTGCGGGGCATGGGTCACGGCCATCACTTGAACGCGTTCGGACAGACGCGCGAGACGCTGGCCGATGGCGTCCGCGACGGCCCCGCCGACGCCGGTGTCGATCTCGTCGAAGACGAGGGTCGGGGCCGAGCCCTTGTCGGCGAGGATCACCTTCAGGGCCAGCATGAAGCGCGAGAGTTCGCCGCCGGAGGCCACCTTCAGCAACGGCCCCGCACGGGTACCCGGATTGGTCTGGGCCCAGAACTCGACCCGGTCGAATCCGGCCGGGTCGCGGCTCGCTTCGTCGGTGTCGATCTGCGTGATGAAGCGGGCGCGTTCCAGCTTCAGGGGCGGCAGTTCCGCCTGGACGGCCTTGTCGAGAGCCTCCGCGGCCTTGCGGCGGCGCTTAGAGAGTGCGCGGGCGGCGATGAGGTAAGCCTCATCCGCCTCCTTGAGGCTGCGCTCCAAGCCGCTAAGCTGCTCCTCGCCGGCATCGATGGCCGCCACATCGGCGACGAAGCGCTCACGGAGTGCCGCTAGATCGTCGGCCGGCACGTCGTATTTGCGCGCCGCGGCACGCAGCGCGAACAGCCGCTCCTCGGTGCGCTCCAGTTCGCGGGGGTCGTACTCGGCCTGGCGGAGCGCGTCTTCCAGCACCGCCCGGGCCTCGTCGATGGCCACGAGCGCGGCATCCAACGCCTTGACGCTCGGGTCGACGAGGGACGGCGCCTGTGCGCTGCGGCGTTCGAGCTTGCGCACGGCGGCCGAGAGCACCGGGACGACCGAGGACTGGCCCGCCACGGCGTCAAAGGCTTCGTTCAGCTCCTTGGCGACTTTCTCGGAGCCCATCATCACCAGCCGGCGCTCGGCGAGCGTCGCCTCCTCGCCAGGTTCGGGCTTCAGTTTGGCGAGTTCCTCCACGGCATGGCGCAGGAAGTCGGCCTCCTTCTGGGCCTTCTCGATTCGGGCGCGATGGGCATTGAGGGCCGAGCGTGCCTCGCGCACCCGGCGCGCCGCGTCGGCCACGGCGCGGGTCTCGGCGTGCAAACCGCCGAATGCATCCAGGATCGTGCGGTGCGTGACGGGATCGACGAGCGCACGGTCGTCGTGCTGGCCATGGATCTCGACAAGGGCCGCGCCGATGCTTTTGAGCACCTGCACGCTCACCGGCTGGTCGTTGACGAAAGCCCGGGTGCGCCCGTCGGCCACCTGAACGCGGCGCAGGATGAGATCGCCCTCGGTGTCGATCTCGGCATCGGCCGCGATCCGCCGCGCCGGGTGATCGGGCGGGCAGTCGAAGACGGCCGTCACCTGGCCCTGGGCTTCGCCGTGGCGCACCAGCGAGCCATCGCCCCGACCGCCGAGGGCCAGGGAGAAGGCATCGAGCAGGATGGATTTGCCCGCACCGGTCTCCCCGGTCAGGACGCTCAAGCCCTCGTGAAAATGGAGCTCAAGTCGATCAATGAGGACGATGTCGCGAATCGCCAGCTGGACGAGCATGGAGCGAGGGTGCTTACCCCGCTCGCTGCGCGACGCGCGGCACGCCGCGGAAGGCCCGGCTGATCCAGGACTCCCCGCTCTCCCGCGGCTCAAGTCCGTTGGTCTTCAGGAGCGCATAGGCGTCCTTGTACCAGGGGCTGTCCGGGAAGTTGTGGCCGAGCACGGCAGCGGCGGTCTGGGCCTCGCCGACGATGCCCATGGCCATGTAGGCCTCGGCCAAGCGCTGCAGGGCCTCTTCCACGTGGCGGGTCTGCTGGTACTGCGCCACCACGTTCCGGAAGCGGTTGATCGCGCCCGTGTAGTTGCGCTTGGAGAGGTAGAAGCGTCCGACCTCCATCTCCTTGCCGGCGATCTGATCCTTGGCGAGCATGATGCGCTGCCGGGCGTCGGTCGCGTAGGGAGACTTCGGATAGCGGTCCACGAGCTCCTGCAGGGCGGCAAGCGCCTGCTCGGACTTCTCCTGGTCCCGGGTCACGTCCGGGATCTGGTTGAAGTGCGACATCGCCAGGAGATACTGCGCGTATGCCGCGTCCTGGGACGACGGGTGCAGCTGCAGATAGCGGCGCGACGCCGTAATCGCCCCCTCGTATTCACGCCCCTCGTAATTGGCATAAGCCGTCATGATCAGCGCCCGGCGCGACCAGTCGGAATAGGGGTACTGCTTGTCGAGGCTCTCGAACTTCTTCACTGCCTCGGAGAAATCTCCGTTCTGAAGGCGAGCAAGGCCGTCGTTGTAGAGCTTGTCGGCAGGGACCTCAGCCACGATCTCGGGCTTGTAGACTTCGGCCTTGTTGAACGGATTGAGCGATGCGAGTGTGTCGCAGCCGGCCAAAGTCAAACCGCAGGCCGCCACAATCAGCGCCCGCACGGCAGCGCGCTTGGCGCCGTAAGATACTTCCGCGAGAGACATGCCCCGTGGGTCCTCCAGATTGGGCCCTTCGCCTTTTCTAGGCGATGATTAGACCGTTGCTCTTTAGCCTATCGGCCGGGGCAGAGCCAACCCCTATCGTCAGGCCTGATAGCCGCATGACGAGCCATCCGGGACGCCCGGACACCCTCGGCGAGCCCGCAGGGTGAGGCCTCGGGCTTAACGCTTAGTGGATTTCGGGTGCGAAAGCCGCAACGGAGACGCCCGTGCCGAGATCCGCATAGGCCGGCTCGCGACGGGGGGCGGCCTCGACGATGGCGTAGTTGGCCCGGCTCGAGAACAGGGCCTCGAGAACGGAGAAATTCAACCGGTGACCGCCGCAATAGGACCGGTAGGTGCCGAGCAAGGGGAAGCCGGCGAGCGAGAGGTCGCCGATGGCATCCAGAATCTTGTGGCGAACGAACTCGTCGGCGTAGCGGAGCCCCTCGGGGTTCACCACCTCGCCCTCGCCGATCACGATCGTATTCTCCAGCGACGCCCCGAGCGCGAAGCCGGCGCTCCAGAGCTTGTCCACATCCTGCATGAAACCGAAGGTGCGGGCGCGGGAGATCTCGCGACGGAACACGGAAGTCGAGAGGTCGACGCTCCGGCGCTGGCGCCCGATGACGGGGTTCGAGAAGTCGATCTCCACGTCGAGGCGGAAGGAGCGGTCGTTGGGCAGGAGCTCGGCCATGGCCCGGCCCCGGGTCACGCGGATGGGTTTCAGAACCTTGAGGTAACGGCGGGAGGCGCCGAGCGCCATGACGCCGACCTGGTCGATCGCGTCCACGAAGGGCGCGCAGCTGCCGTCCAGGATCGGAACCTCGGGCCCGTCGATCTCGACGAGCACGTTATCGATGCCGAGGCCGGCCAGCACGGCCATCAGGTGCTCGACGGTGGCGACGGCGCCGCTCTCGCTGTCGCCCAGGACGGTGCAAAGTTCGGTGGCGGTGACCGCGAGGTGCCGGGCGTCGATGAGGCGGTCGTGGCCTCCCTGGAGGCCGGTGCGGAGGAAGACGATGCCATGGTTGGCTTCGGCCGGGTGGAGAACGATTCTCACCTCGTTCCCAGAGTGAACACCGATGCCGGTGAGGGAAACGGCCGCCCGAAGGGTAGTCTGATGGGTTTGCTTCATTACTCTCAACCTCGGCCGCAATCATCCTGGCGAGCTGTAAGGCCTGCCGTGGCTAGAATTCGTCCGCTGTTCTCTGCTTGACCCCTGGTCGCTCCTGATGGAGCGCCCGCCCTTTTCTTGACTTGGCCGCACCATAAACGTGGCAATCCCCCGCGCCAAATCACGCTTTCTTACGTTCTGTAACAATCCGCAAAACAGCGCCGACCGCCTGTAAGCTTTTGTTAACGCTTGGGTTTCTGGAACGGAAAAACCCCAGGCATGGGTTGCCCGGGGTTTGCCACAACTTCACCTTGGCAGGTGTTGGGAGAGACTCAGCTTGAGCGGCGGAGGAAGGCCGGGATCTCGAGCTGATCGTCCTCGTAGCTCCGTTGAGCCGGGGCGGCGCGACCATGAGGATCGAGCTGACCCTGGGCCGGGCGGTAGGCAGGCTGAGCAGGCATCACCGGGCGCTTCGCATATTCCGCGTGCACCGGCGACATGGCGGGGCGCGGAGCCTCCTGGACCGGACGCGGAGCCGGAGCCTCGGCCTGGCGGGGCTGCTCCTCCTCCTTGCGACCGAACCCGACGGTGGCGATCCGCTGAAGGAAGCTCATGGACTTGGCGCCCTGGGCCGCCTCGGGCTCCCCGCGGCTGGCGCGGATCTGGTTCTGCGCCGGCATCGGCAGCTCGTCCACCCGCGGCATGCGCGGAGCGCGGAGCACGGCCCGCTCCGCCTGCGGCGGGATAAAGGGGCCCGCCGAGGCATGCTCGTCGTGATGGTGAGACTGCGGCTGGGGCTGGGGCTCGTAGGCCACGGCCTGCTTGGGCTGCGATGGGGTCAGGACCACGTCGTCCCGCATCACCGCCTGATGGGGAGCCGGTGCTTCCATACGGACCGGCTCGACCGGCGCGGGGGCGGGCTGCGGAGCCATCGGCTCCGCCTGCTGCGCCCTCACGGGCTCCGATTGCTGGAGGAGAGCGGCTTGGGCCGGGCGAAAGGAAGGCGCCGGAGCCGGGTGGGTGGCACGGGCGCGGGCTTCGGCCCGCAGACGCTCGGCCACTTCCGAGATCTTCTGCTCGGTCGCGACCACCTCGCTGTTCTGGGCCAGCAGCGCATGATCGATGCCGGTCGCCACCACCGACACGCGGATGATGCCTTCTAGGCTCTCGTCGAAGGTCGCGCCCAGGATGATGTTCGCCTCGTGATCCACCTCCTCGCGGATGCGGGTCGCCGCCTCGTCGAGTTCGTAGAGGGTGAGGTCGCGGCCGCCGGTGATGGAGATCAGGAGGCCACGGGCGCCCTTCATGGACACGTCGTCGAGGAGCGGGTTGGCGATGGCGGCCTCGGCGGCGCGGATCGCCCGCTTCTCGCCGGACGCCTCGCCCGTGCCCATCATGGCCTTGCCCATGCCGCGCATCACCGCGCGGACGTCGGCGAAGTCGAGGTTGATGAGGCCTTCCTTGACCATGAGGTCGGTGATGCAGGCGACGCCCGAATAGAGCACCTGGTCCGCCATCGCGAAGGCATCCGCGAAAGTGGTCTTCTCGGTGGCGACCCGGAACAGGTTCTGGTTCGGGATCACGATGAGGGTGTCGACCGACTGCTGCAATTCGGAGATGCCGGCCTCTGCCAAGCGCATGCGGCGCATGCCCTCGAACTGGAACGGCTTCGTGACGACGCCGACCGTGAGAATGCCCATCTCGCGGGCCGCGCGCGCCACCACGGGAGCAGCGCCCGTACCCGTCCCACCGCCCATGCCGGCGGTGATGAAGGCCATGTGGGACCCGGAGAGCTGGTCGCGGATCTCGTCCAGGACCTCTTCGGCGGCAGCGCGCCCGACCTCGGGCTGAGAGCCCGCGCCGAGGCCCTCGGTGACCTGCAGGCCCATCTGGATGATGCGCTGCGCCTTGGACGAGGTCAGCGCCTGCGCGTCGGTGTTCGCGACCACGAACTCAACGCCCTGCAGGCCCGCCTCGATCATGTTGTTGACGGCGTTGCCGCCGGCGCCGCCGACACCGAAGACGGTGATGTGCGGCTTGAGTTCCCGGATGTCCGGCGCTTGCAGATTGATCGACATGATCCTGTTGCCCTCTCGTGGCCTTTTCCCGATGGCGCCCGGCCGGCGCTCTGTTGGACACTTTGAGACCTGACGGCAGCCGCCACGCTGCCCTCCTACGCGGTCAAACCCTTCCGGCCCGGCACCCCAACAAGGGCGCCACGCCGGCCCCTAGAAACTGTCCCGGATCCAGCGGCCCACTCGCGAGAAGTAGCCGTCCGTTCCAGTTCCAGCGAAAAGCGTGGTGCTGCGCGGCTCGAAGTACTCGATGTGCGCCACCTGCGGATAAACGAGGAGCCCGACCACCGACGAGAAGGCGGGGCCTTTCGCGGCTTCCGGCAAACCCTTGATGCCGAGAGGCCGGCCGATGCGGACCTGCCCCTGCAGGATCCGGCGGGCCGTCTCCGGCATGCCGACCAGCTGGCTCGCGCCGCCGGTCAGAATCACGCGCCGGCCGGCCTGGGCCGCGAAGCCCGCGCCTTTCAGGCGGTCACGCACGAGTTCGAGGATCTCCTCGACGCGCGGCTTGATAATCCGCACGAGGTGCGACTTCGGAACGTGGTTCGGGATGTCGCGCTCATCCTCGTCCACCTGCGGCACCGCGATCATGTCGCGGTCGTCCGAAGGCGAGGCGATGGCCGAGCCGTAGAGCGTCTTCAGGCGCTCCGCGGCCGACACCCGCGTGGTGAGACCCCGCGCGATGTCCATGGTGACGTGGTGACCGCCGACCGCGAGGGCATCCGTGTGGACGATGTGGCCGTTGGCGAAGACGCCGACGCTCGTGGTGCCGGCGCCGAGATCGACCACCGCGCAGCCCATCTCGGCCTCGTCATCGACGAGAGCGGAGAGGCCCGAGGCATAGGGGGTTGCGATGACGGCTTCGACACCGAGATGGCAGCGCTCCACGGCGAGCATGAGGTTGCGGGCCGCAGCCGCCTCCGTCGTGACCACGTGCAGGTCGACGCCGAGCTTTTCGCCCATCATGCCGGCGGGATCGACAATGTGGTGCTGATCGTCGAGCGAGAAGCCCGTCGGGAGCGCATGGAGCACGGCGCGATTCGGGCGCAGGCTATGGCCGCTCGCGACTTCGAGCACGCGGTGCACGTCGCCGCTGCCGACGGAGCCGCGAACCGGGATCTGTGCCTCGAAGTGCTCCGATCCGATCCGGCCGCCGGTGATGTTCACGATCACCGACTGGATCTCGACCTTAGCCATCCGCTCGGCCGCATGCACGGCCTGCCGGATCGCCGATTCGGCTGCATCGAGGTCGACGACAGCGCCACCCTTCAGGCCCATGGAGCGCTGATGGCCGATGCCGATGATGCGGGCGAGGTGCGTCCGGCCGCGCAGGCTTTCCAGCATCTCGACCGGCTGCAACTCGGCGACGATGCACACGACCTTGTTGGTGCCGATATCGAGCACCGACAGGGTCGCGCTCTTGCGCGAACCAAGGGGCTTCAGGCGAGGGGTGAGGGTTTGGTGCGACAGGCTCACGTGTCCAATCCCTTGCTGCCGCGGGCGGGCCGCTTCTTGACGATTTCGGCCCTGGCCTGCGCGGCTTCTTCCGTGAGGCGAACGACGACGCGGTCAGCCATCCGCAGGTCGACTGCGATAACGTCCTTGTCGAGGATGCCCTGCTCGCGCTGGAGCTTGACGAGGCGGGCGAGCGCCTCAGCGGCGCCGAGTTCCGGCAGGCGCACGTCGAGGCCGTTGTCCATCTTCAGCGTCCACCGGCGCCCCGACACGAGCGTGCCGGCGCGAATGCGGCTCTTGATCGGGCCGGCGGCTTCGAGGAGCGCGAGATATTCCTTGGTGCGGGTGTTCGCCTGCTCGCCCACGACGAAGGGCAGGTGGGCGAAGCGGGCATCTTCCATGAGGTCGAGCGCTGTGCCGTCGGCAGCGACGATGAAGAGTTCGCCGTTCTGCTGCCAGATGGCGTGGGGCGTGCGCTCGGTCAGGGTGATGACGAGCTCGTTCGGATAGAGCTTGCGTACTGAGGCCGTCTTCACCAGCGGCACGCGCTCGAGCCGGGCCCGCACGTCGGCGGCATCGAGGAATGCAAGGGACACCCTCGAATCGATGCCCGCCGCCGCGAGAACCTCGGTCTCGCGCAGCTGGTCGAGACCGGACATCTTCACGTGGTCGATGCCAAGACCCAAAGCTCGTGCCGCCACATGATAGGGGGCGCCATGCTCGGCTTCCCAGGCAGCGAGGTGGCCGCCCTGCACGAGGCCGACGATGCCGATGGCCGCATAGAAGCCGGCGATCAGGCCGGTGCCGAGGAACCGCGGCAGGCGGCTCGCCATCGGCACGGCCACCGAACGGCCGGACTTGCGGCCCCAGTGGAGGGGCAGGCCTGGAAAGGCGGGAAGGAAGGAGGTGGGGAGAACGGCGGCGCGCGCGACCGCGCGGCCCGGGAAACCGGCCGTCAGCGGCTGAGCGAAGCGTCCTCCACCATCCATCGCACAAGCTCTCCAAAGGGGTAGCCCGCATGGGCTGCCATCTCGGGCACCAAGCTTGTGGGGGTCATTCCAGGTTGCGTGTTGACCTCGAGGACCACGAGTTCGCCGGTTCCGCCCGGCGTATCGTCGTATCTGAGGTCAGCGCGGCTGACGCCCCGGCACCCAAGAGCTTGATGCGCCGTTAACGCCAACTCTTGGACCCTTTGGTAAATATTCGGTTTAATTTCGGCCGGAAGGACGTGGATTGAGCCTCCCTGTGAATACTTCGCATCGTAGTCGTAGAAGACCCTCGTGGCGGGGCGGATATCGATGACGCCCAGGGCCTTGTCCCCCATGACGGCGCAGGTGAGCTCGCGGCCGGCAATGTATTTTTCCACAAGGACTTGGTCGCCAAAGGGCCAGTCCTCGCGGAGCAATTCCTGGGGCGGATGGGTGCGCTCCTCCCGCACGATGATCACCCCGACCGAGGAGCCTTCATCCAGGGGCTTGATCACGTAGGGAGCCGGTAGGACGTGGCTCTTGGCCGCTTCGAGCCGGTTAACGACCAAGCCGTCGGGGACCGGAACGCCGGCGGCCTTCATGACCACCTTGGCCCGATCCTTCTGCATGGCGAGCGCGGAGGCCAGGACGCCGGAATGGGTGTAGGGAATGCGCAGGATCTCGAGCAGTCCCTGGATCGTGCCGTCTTCCCCAACGGGGCCATGGAGGGCGTTGAACGCCACATCCGGCCGGACGGCCCCTAACACGGTTGCGATGTCGGGCTGTACGTCGATGGGCGTGACCTTATAGCCCACCTCTTCGAGGGCACGGCAGCAGGCCCGACCCGTCGAAAGGCTGACCGCCCTCTCGGCCGACCAGCCTCCCATCAGGACGCCGACATGCTTCGCCATGTGCTCTCTCCTCGTCACCATTCTGCGTCCAACTCGAAGGGAGCCGAAGCGTTCAGGCCAAACCGACCCGCTTGATCTCCCATTCGAGTTCGACGCCGGAGGTCTCCCGCACGCGGCGCCGCACTTCCTCGCCGAGGCCTTCGATGTCGGAGGCCGTGGCGGAGCCGTGATTGATCAGGAAGTTGCAGTGCAGCTCCGAGACCTGGGCATCGCCGCGGCGCAGGCCACGGCAGCCCGCCCTGTCGACGAGCTCCCACGCTTTGTGGCCCGGCGGGTTCTTGAAGGTGGAGCCGCCCGTGCGGGTGTTCACCGGCTGGGTGGACGACCGCGCCTCCGTGATGGCGTTCATCTCGGCCAGAATGGCCTCGCGGTCTCCAGGGTGCCCCTCGAAGAGGGCCTCGGTGAAGATCACGTCCTCGGGCACGCCCGCATGCCGGTAGGTGAAGCCCATCTCGGCATTGGTGTAGCGGACCCGCTCGCCGGAGCGGCGCACACCCTGGGCTTCCACGAGCACGTCCTTCGTCTCGCCGCCATAGGCGCCGCCGTTCATGCGCAAGGCACCGCCGATGGTGCCCGGGATGCCGCGCAGGAACGAGAGGCCGGCGATGCCGGCTTCCGCGGCCGCCCTTGCGACCTTGACGTCCGGCGCCGCGGCGCCCGCCCGAACGCGGAGCCCCTCCTCCACTGCAACCTCGGCGAAAGCCTTGCCTAAGCGAATGATCACGCCCGGCATGCCGCCGTCGCGCACCAGCAGGTTCGAGCCGAGGCCGACCACGAAGATTGGGATCGAGGTGTCGAGGTTCGCCAGAAAGTGGGCGAGATCGTCCGCGTCGGCCGGTGTGAACAGCACCTGCGCGGGCCCGCCGGTGCGGAACCACGAGAGCGGCGCCGTCGGAGCGTTCGCTTCAAGGCCTCCCCGTAGGTCCGGCATGCGGGCGCGCAGGTCCGCGGTAATATCGGGAAACATCAGGCTGCCTTCTCGCCGAGGGCCTGGAGCTCGCCCGGAAGCGCGTAGGCCCACTGCGTGATATTGCCGGCGCCGAGGCACACGACGTAATCGCCCGGGCGGGCCACGCTCTTCACGATCCCCGCGAGATCCTCGGACTTGTCGAGCGCCATGGCATTGCGGTGCCCACGGGCTTTGAGCCCCTGCACGAGGGCGTCGCGGTCGGCGCCGGGGATGGGCTGCTCGCCCGCAGCATAGACGGGCGCCACGATCACGGCGTCCGCATCGTTGAAGCACGTGCAGAACTGGTCGAAGAGCGAGTGCAGGCGCGTGTAGCGGTGCGGCTGCACCACGGCGATCACCTGCCCGTCGGTCGAAGCGCGCGCCGCCTTCATGACGGCCGAGATCTCGACCGGGTGGTGGCCGTAATCGTCGAACACGGCGACGCCGTTCCATTCGCCCGTGCGGGTGAAGCGGCGCTTCACGCCGCCGAAGTTCGCGAGCGCCTTGCGCACCGCTTCCGGCGTGACGCCGAGCTCCGTGGCGACCGCGATCGCGGCGGTGGCGTTGAGCGCGTTGTGCCAGCCCGGCATCGGCAGCATGAGCTCGTTGATTTCCATGCGGAAACCGGGGCGGCGGTCGCGGATCAGCACGCTGAAGCGGGTCTGGCCGCCCTTCTGCTCCACGTCGATGAGGCGCACATCGGCCTGCGGGTTCTGCCCGTAGGTGATGATGCGCCGATCCTCGATGCGCCCCACGAGGTCCTGGACCGTCGGATGATCGATGCACATCACCGCGAAGCCGTAGAACGGAATGTTGTCGATGAAGCTCCTGAACGCATCCTTGATGCCGTCGAAGGAGCCGAAATGGTCGAGGTGCTCGGGATCGATGTTAGTCACAATGGCGACGTCAGCTGGCAGCTTCAGGAAGGTGCCGTCGGATTCGTCCGCCTCCACGACCATCCATTTTCCGTCGCCCATGCGGGCATTGGTGCCGTAGGCGTTGATGATGCCGCCGTTGATCACCGTAGGATCGAGCCCGCCGGCATCGAGGAGGGTCGCCACGAGCGACGTGGTGGTCGTCTTGCCGTGCGTGCCAGCGACCGCGACGCAGGACTTGAAGCGCATCAGCTCGGCGAGCATCTCGGCGCGGCGCACCACCGGCAGGCGGCGCTCGCGGGCGGCGGCGAGTTCGGGGTTGTCGCGTTTGATCGCGGTGGAGACCACAACGATCTCGGCGCTCTCGATGTTCTGGGCCTCGTGGCCCACGAAGGTGCGGATGCCTTTCTCGGCGAGGCGCTTGACGTTGTAATTGTCGGACGCGTCGGAGCCCTGCACCGTATAGCCGAGGTTGTGCATGACCTCCGCGATGCCGGACATGCCGATGCCGCCGATGCCGATGAAGTGGATGGGGCCAAGTTTCGGAGGCAGTTTCATGAGCTTACCTTTCCATGAGGCGACCGGCTGAGCTGCAGCACAGCTTCGGCCAGCCGCTCGGCGGCGTCCGTGATGCCGGCGCTCTTGGCGGCAGACGCCCCTTGGGTCAAGCTTGACGGGTCTTCGATCCGGCTGCGCAACTCCTCGGCCAGGCGCTCCGGCGTGAAGGCATCCTGGAGGATCATGGTGGCGGCGCCGATATCGGCGAGGCTTTTCGCGTTCGCGGCCTGGTCCTGATCGAGGGCGCCGGGCAGCGGCACAAGGATCGAGGGGCGGCCGATGGCGGCGAGTTCCGCTACCGTCGAGGCTCCCGAGCGGCCGATGACGAGATGCGCCTCGGCCATCCGGCGCGGCAGATCCTTGAAGAAGGGCTGGAGATCGGCCGCGACGCCAAGACGGGCGTAGTGCTCGCGAACGCGGGGGAGATCCTCCTCGCGGGCTTGCTGCACGATGTTGAGGCGCGCGCGATGTTCGGCTGAGAGCATCTCAAGAGCGGGCGGGACGATATCGCTCATCACCCGCGCGCCCTGGCTGCCGCCGAACACGAGGAGGTTGATCGAGGCGCCCGCTTCCACGGACGGCATCGGCATCCTGGCCGCTTCGAGCACGGCCGGGCGGATCGGGTTGCCGGTGTGGAGCCGGCGCCCGGGAGCATTCGCCGGGATGCCCCGCACCTCCGGAAAGCCGGTCGCGATGAGCGTGGCCCAGCGGGCGAGGAGCCGGTTGGCCCGACCCATGACGCCGTTCTGCTCATGAATGACGGCAGGAACGCGCAGCAGCGCCGCGGCCGCCACCGGCGGCACCGTGGGGTAACCGCCAAAGCCCACGACTGCGGACGGCGCGAGGCGTCGGATGGCGGGAATGGCCTTGGCGACACCGGCGGACAGCAGGAGCGCCGCCCGCGCCATCTGCGGCACCGAGCGGCCGGACGGGGTGGCGGACGGGATCTCGATCACTTCATCGGCCGGGAAGCTGCCCGAGAGGGCGCCGACCCGATGGTCCGTGGCGAGTGCGATGCGCGCCCCGCGGGACTTGAGCGCGATCGCCAGCGACTCGGCCGGGAAGAGATGACCGCCCGTGCCACCGGCCGACAGGAGGATCAAGGGTCCCGTCATTCCGTGCGCCACCGGTCCATCATCTCGGCACGGGGCCTGCGGCGCGTGAGCGCGATCAGGAAGCCCATACCGAGCGCAAGGGAGAAGAGCGATGAGCCGCCGTAGGAGATGAAGGGCAGCGTCATGCCCTTGGCCGGCATCAGGTGAACGTTCACCATCATGTTGATGGAGGCCTGAAGGCCGAACATGAGGATGAGGCCCGTGATCGCCAGACGGCAGAAGGTGTCCTCATGCTGACGAGCGGCGGACAGGCCGCGCAGCACGATGAAGGCGAAGACAGCGAGAAGCGCGAGACACACCACGACGCCGAACTCCTCCGCGGTGACCGCGAAAATGAAGTCCGTATGGGCGTCGGGCAGGATCCGCTTCACGGTCCCCTCCCCCGGGCCACGGCCGAACCAGCCGCCCTTGGCGAAGGACTCCATGGCCATGTCGACCTGGAACGTGTCGCCAGACGACTTGTCCATGAAGCGCTCGATACGGGCACGCACGTGCGGCAGGAATTCATAGGCCGCGACGATGCCGAGCAAGCCGGCGCCGCCGAGGCCGAGCACCCAGAACCAGTGCAGGCCGGCAACGAAGAAGAGGCCGCACCACACAATGGTGATGAGCATCGTCTGCCCGAAATCGGGCTGCAGGATGAGGGGAATGATGGTCAGCGGAAGCAGGACCAGCGCGAGCATCGCGCCCGGCATGTCCCGGCGCCGCGCGCCCTCGGAAAAGGCCCAGGCCGCAATCACCACGAAGGCCGGCTTGATGAACTCGGAGGGCTGGATGCCGATGCCGCCGATGACGAGCCAGCGATGGGCGCCCTTGATCTCGGGCCCGAATTGCAGCGCCACGAGGCCCAGGAGCCCAAGGCATCCGACGTAGATGAGAAGCGCCAGCCGGCGCACATGGCGCAGGGAGAGGAACGACACCGCCACCATAAGGGCCGCAGCCGGGAGGAGGAAGAGAACTTGCCGGTTCACGAAGTGGAAGGTCGAGAGGCCGAGCTTCTCGGCGACCGGCGGACCGCCGGCCATGAGGAACACGAGACCCGCGATCATCAGCGCGCCGAGGGCTGCGAGCAGCAGCCGGTCCACCGTCCACCACCAATCGCCGACGAGCGAGCGTTCCGCGCGCGACACCATGGTTAAACCCCCTTCACGAGCTGAATGCCGGGTAGAGCCCGGACGAGATCGCGGAAGTGATCTCCGCGTCGTTCGAAATTCGGATATTGATCGAAGGATGCACAGGCAGGCGAGAGGAGCACGACGGGCTCCGCGGCCTGGCTTGAAACTGCATCGGCGGCGGCAAGTTCCACCGCCTTGTCGAGGGTGCCGCAGCGCACGTAAGGCACCTTGCCCTCGAGCACGCGTGCAAAGTCCTCGGTTGCGTCTCCCATGAGGTAGGCTTTCTCGATCCGCGGGAAGTAGGAGGCGAGCGTCGAGATGCCCCCCTCCTTGGCCTTGCCGCCGAGGATCCAGAGGATGCGCTCGAACGAGCTCAGGGCCTTTTCCGTCGAATCCGCGTTGGTGGCCTTGGAGTCGTTCACGAACAGCGCGGAGCCGCGACGCCCCACCTGCTCCATGCGGTGAGCGAGACCCGGGAAGGTGCGCAACGCGTCCTGGATGCGCTCGAACGAGACGCCGAGCGCAGTCGCGACCGCAATGGCCGCGGCGGCGTTCTGCGCATTGTGGGCTCCGCGCAAGGACCCGATGCCGGATAGATCGGCGATGGGTTTCGCGCCGGCCTCGTCGACGCGCAGGATCGTCGAGCCCTCGGCCATGAACCCGTCTTGGACCTCATGTTCGACCGAGATGCGGACAACCCGGCGGCCCGATGCGAGGCGCCGGGCCGCAATGGCCGCGCAATACTCGTCGTCGACGCCGATGGCCGCCGTGTCGGCCTGCGCGATCAGGCGCTCCTTGATAGCGGCGTAGTTCTCCATCGTGCCGTGGCGGTCCAGGTGATCCGGCGAGATGTTCAGGAGAACGCCGGCCGTGGGCATGAGGGAGGGCGCGAGGTCGATCTGGTACGAGGAGCACTCGACCACATGCACACGGTCGGGGCTCGGAGGCTCCAGGGACAGAATGGCGGTGCCGATGTTGCCCCCGAGCTGCACGTCGTGGCCCGTCTCGCGCAGCACATGGGCGATGAGCGCCGTGGTGGTCGACTTGCCGTTGGTGCCGGTGACCGCCACGAAGGGCGCGTTCGGTGCAATGGCGGCTCGCTCCCGGCAGAAGAGCTCCACATCGCCGATCACTTCGACGCCGGCCTCCTGCGCGAGCTTCGCGGACCAGTGAGGCTCCGGGTGCGTGAGCGGCACACCCGGCGAGAGCAGGAGCGCATCGACTCCCGACCAGTCCAGCTCGCGCAGATCGCCGGTGCCGATCCCCTTGGACCCGGCCTCGTCCATCTTGGCGGGATTGTCGTCGCACGCCGTGACGCGGGCGCCCCCCTCCTGCAGCGCGAGCGCCGTCGCAAGGCCCGAACCGCCGAGCCCGAACAGCGCAACATGCTTGCCGCGAAAGGAGGTGACGGGCGTCATCGCGCTACCGCAGCTTGAGGGTCGAGAGGCCGACGAGGGCCAGCACCACGGAGATGATCCAGAAGCGAATGACCACCTGGGGCTCCTTCCACCCCTTCTGCTCGAAGTGGTGGTGGATCGGCGCCATGCGGAAGACGCGCTTGCCCGTGAGCTTGAAGGAGGTCACCTGGATGATCACGGACATGATCTCGAGGACGAAGAGGCCGCCGACGATTGCCAGCACGATCTCGTGCTTGGTCGCCACCGCAACGGTGCCTAGGAGACCACCGAGGGCGAGCGAGCCCGTATCTCCCATGAAGATCTGAGCCGGCGGCGCATTGAACCACAGGAAGCCGAGACCCGCTCCGATGAGCGCCCCGCAGATCACCGCCAGTTCGCCGGTGCCGGGCACGAAGTGAATCTGGAGGTACTGCGCGAAAACCGCGTTGCCCGCGAGATAGGCGATGAAGCCGAAGGTGCCGGCTGCGATCATCACCGGCACGATGGCAAGACCGTCGAGACCGTCCGTGATGTTGACGGCATTGCCGGCGCCCACGATCACGAAGCCGCCGAACACCACGAAGAACCAGCCGATATCGAAGAGCAGTTCCTTGGAGAACGGCAGCGCCAGCTTGTTGGAAAGCGCTGGCGTGGAGATCTGCGCGATGACGATGCAGGCGATCCCGGCGATGAGCGCCTCGATGGCCAGGCGCGAGCGGCCCGAGAAGCCCTTATGGGATTGCTTCGTGACCTTGAGGTAGTCGTCGTAGAAGCCGATGGCGCCGAAGCCCACGGTCACCAGGATGACGGTCCACACATAGGCGTTGGTGAGGTTCGCCCACAATAGGGTCGAGACCAGCACGCCCGTGATGATCATGAGCCCGCCCATGGTGGGCGTGCCGCGCTTCGTCAGCAGATGCGATTGCGGGCCGTCCTCGCGGATCGGCTGCCCCTTGCCCTGCTTGAGGCGGAGCAGCGAGATGATCGCCGGTCCGAACCAGAACACGAACAGAACGGCCGTCGCCGTGGCGCCGCCCGTCCGAAACGTGATGTAACGGAAGACGTTGAGCGGACTCAGAACTTGGCTGAAATCGGCTAACCAGTAGAGCATCGCCTATCCTTTCAGCGCCTGTGGGCCGGCCTCCGCGAATCGGTCCTTCAGAGCCTGCACGATGGGTGTCATGCGAGTTCCTTTCGAACCCTTAACCATGACGGCATCGCCAGGGCGAATTTCGTCGCAGATCCGGTCGACGATCTCCGCGGAGGCCTGGGTATGGGCGCTGACCAAGGCGGAGGGCAGCGCCTCGACCAGGTTCGTCATGAGCGGGCCGACGGCGAAAACCATGTCGGCTTGGCTCGCCAGGACCGGATCCGCGAGGCCGCGATGCAGATCCGGGCTCGTCTCTCCGAGTTCGAGCATATCGCCCAGCACCGCGATGCGCCGACCGGCCGGCTCCATGTCGAGGGAGCCCAGCACCGCGAGCGCCGCGCGCATGGAGGCGGGATTCGCGTTGAAGCTCTCGTCGATCAAGAGTGCCTCACCGCCGTTCACCTGAAGCATGGTCCGCTCGCCCCGACCGACCGGGGGCTTCAGCTCCGCAAGCGCTCCCATGACGCTGCCGGGATCGAGGCCGAGCGCATGGACCGTGGCGAGCACACTCAACGAGTTCATTGCTACGTGCCGTCCGGACGTTCCGATCCGGTAGGCGACCGGCTGGCCGAACACGCGGGCCTCCACCAAGGAGCCGTCGGGCCGGAGAACGATACGCTCCGCCCGCACATCGGCGCTCTCGTGCTCGCCGAAGGTGACGATCCGCCCGGCCTGCGAGGCGCTCGCATGGGCGCGCAGGCGCTCGTAATACGCGTTGTCGCGGTTGATGACCGCCGTTCCGCCGAGCTCCAGCCCTGAGAAGATCTCTCCCTTGGCATCCGCGATGCCCCAGATCGAGGGGAAGAACTCGATATGGACGGGCTCGACGGTGGTGACCACGGCCACGTGCGGGCGCACCATGCCGGTGAGGGGCAGGATCTCGGCGGCGTGGTTCATGCCGATCTCGAATACCCCGTAGGCGCTGCCCTCCGGCATGCGGGCGAGCGTCAGCGGCACGCCCCAATGGTTGTTATAGGAAGCCACGGACGCGTGGGTTTCGCCCTGGCCCGAGAGAACGAGGCGCATGGCCTCCTTGGTACCGGTCTTGCCCACGGAACCCGTGATGGCGACGATCCCGGCCTGGGTCCGCGCCCGCGCGGCCCGGCCCAGCTGACGCATGGCCTCGAGCACGTCCGGCACGATCACGAGGGCGCCGGCGCCCTCGAACTCGCCCGCCCGGTCCTCGGCGACGACGGCGGCGCCCGCGCCCTTCTCCAGGGCACCGCGCACGAAATCGTGGCCGTCCCGGGCATCACCCTTGATCGCGAAGAACAGGTCGCCGGGTTCGAGCGTGCGGGTGTCGATGGAGGCGCCGTTGGCGCCCGAGAACGCGCCGCTCACGCGTGCGCCGGTGGCGCCGACGATCGCATCGGCCGTCCATAAGGGCTTCGTCATCCCCTCGTCCCCGCCTCTCTCCCCGCGATGGCGGCCGGATCCCCCGCCGTCATCGCGCTTCCCCTGCCGTGCGCGCCGCGATGGCCGCGCGGACCTCCTCGTGGTCCGAGAAGGGGAAAGTCTCGCTGCCGATCGTCTGGCCCGTTTCGTGGCCCTTGCCTGCAACGACCAAAACGTCGCCGGGTTTCAGCTCGGAAACGGCCATTCGGATGGCGTCCGAACGATTTCCGATTTCCCGTGCCCCTTTTGCACCACTCAGGATCTCGGCCCGGATCGCCGCCGGGTCCTCGGAGCGCGGATTGTCGTCGGTCACGATGGTGACGTCCGCCTTGTCGACGGAAATGCGCCCCATGAGGGGCCGCTTGCCGCGATCCCGGTCGCCGCCGCAGCCGAACACGCAGACGAGCCGCCCCGGCGTGAAGGGACGGAGCGCGTCGAGCACGTTGGCGAGCGCGTCGGGCTTATGGGCGTAATCGACGATGCAGAGCGCCCCCTCGACTTCGCCAACCCGCTCCAGCCGGCCCGATACGCCCTTGAGGCCCGCAAGCGCGCCGATGGTCTCCTCGGCTCGACCCTCGCCTTCGACGGCAAGGACGAGACCGGCGGCCAAGAGGGCGTTCTCGACCTGAAAGGCTCCGAGGAGCGGCAATTCCACCGTATGGGACCGACCGAACGCTTCGACGGTGAGGTGCTGGTTGAAGCCGATCGATTGAGCCTCGATGAGGCGCAGCATCTCGCCGCTCCGGCCGGTGGTGAGGAGCTTCAGGCCGCGGCGGCGCACGCCTTCCATGAAGACGTCGGCATAGGGGCCATCCGCATTGATGACCGCCGGCGCATCCTGCGGGAGCAGCGTATCGAAGAGCCGCAGCTTCGCGGCCGCATAGGCCTCGGTGGTGCCGTGGTAATCGAGGTGATCGCGTCCGAGATTGCTGAACCCCGCGGCTGCCAGGCGGACGCCGTCGAGGCGGCGCTGCTCGATCCCGTGGGAGGACGCCTCCATGGCAAGCCGCCCAATTCCGTCCCTGCTCAACCGGTCGAGCGTTTCGTGCAGCGAGATGGGGTCCGGTGTCGTCAGCGACCCGTAGTCCGCCCCTTCCGAGGTGATGACGCCAAGCGTCCCGAGGCTCGCCGAGCGGTAGCCCAGCGCCGCGAAGAGCTGACGGCAAAAATCGGCGACCGAACTCTTGCCGCTCGTTCCCGTCACCGCCACCACCCGTTCCGGCTGGCCGGAGTGGAGGCGCGCCGCCGCCAGCGCCAGGGCGCGGCGGATGTCGCGAACCTGCACATAGGTTGCGCCTGCCGGGAAGTCCGCCGGCTGGGGCGCTTCCCCAAACACGGCGGCCGCTCCTGCGGCAACCGCCTGCGGCACGAAGCTCATGCCGTCCGCTTTGGTGCCGGGGACCGCCACGAAAACCCCGCCCGGCACGACTTTGCGGCTGTCTGAGGCCAGGCCCGTAACAGCCGTCGAGGCGCCGGGGGTGCCCTGCGCCTCGGGAAAAAGATCAGCCAGTGTGCGGCTCGTCTCAGGCATCCTCAGGTCCCGTTCTGTCGGGCCCCCGATCCGGTCGCCCTCTCTTTACGTCCCTCCCTAAAGAGGCTCGACGACGTAAGGTCAAGGCGCCCGGGCCCTGCCCGGTTGGAGCTCCCGCTCAACGGGTGCCCCAGGCGCCGAGGCGGGTCATCAGCGGGAACGGCTGCTGGGGCGCCTCGAATCGGGGCGGAATGCCGAGCATGGGCCCGACCCGCTCGATCACGTTGCCGGTCACGGGCGCCGAGTTCCAGCCGGAGGTCGCGAAGCCATAGGTTTCAGGCAGGCCCTGGGGCTCGTCGAGGATCGTGAGGAAGAGGTAGTGCGGCTTGTCGGAGGGCGAGATCGCCATGAAGGTGGTGAGCAGCCGGTTCTTGACGTAGCGCCCGCCGATCACCTTTTCGGCGGTCCCGGTCTTGCCGCCCACATAGAAGCCCGGCACCGCGGCCTTCGTGGCCGAGCCCTTCTCCGCGTTGAGCCGCATCACGTAGCGCATCGCCTCGCTGGTCTCGGGCTTGATGACCTGCGTGCCGAGGTGCTTCGCCTCCTCGGCGGTCCGCTTCACGAAGGTCGGCGGGATCATCTGCCCGCCGTTCACGAGCGCGGCGACGGCCGCCATGGCCTGAAGGGGAGCCACCGCAATGCCGTGGCCGAAGGCGATCGTCACCGTGTTGAGCTCGCCCCAGCGCGGCGGGACGATGGGTTCGGCGTTTTCGGGCAGTTCGGTCTTGAGCCGATCGAGCTGGCCCATCCGCTTCAGGAAGGCCTTGTGGCCCTCGACGCCGACGCCGAGCGCCATGCGCGCCGTGCCGATGTTGGAGGAGTGGATGAACACCTCGGGCACCGTCAGCACCCGGTTCGTCCCGTGGTAATCGCCGATGGTGAACTTGCCGTAGCGCAGACCCGAGCGCGCATCGAGCATGGAATTGATGGTGAAGCGGCCCGAGTCGAGCGCCATCGCGGTCGTGATGGCCTTGAAGGTCGAGCCCATCTCGTAGACGCCGACATTGATCCGGTTGATCCGGTCGTTCTCGAGTGCATCGACCGGGTTGTTGGGGTCGTAATCAGGGAGCGAGACGAGCGAGATGATCTCGCCCGTGGTCACATCCATCACGGCCCCGGCACCGGCCTTCGCCTTGAACTTGTCGATTGCCTTTTGCAGTTCGTCGCGGAACACCTGCTGGACGCGCAGGTCGAGCGAGAGTTGGATCGGCTTCAGGTCCGCGGCGGCGACCGAGAAGCCCGCGCCGTTCAGATCCTGCAGGCCCTGGCCGTCGATGTACTTCTCGATCCCGGCGATGCCCACGTTGTCGATGTTGGCGAAGCCGAGCACGTGCGCCGCCGCATGACCGTTCGGATAGACGCGCTTGTTCTCCGGCAGGAAGCCGACGCCGGGAATGCCGAGCCTGTGCACTTCCGCCTGCTGCCGCGGGGTGATCTCCCGCTTCACCCACACGAAGCCCTTCTTGGTGCCGAGCTTTTCCCGCAGATCGCGGGCGTCGAGATCGGGCAGGACGGCGGTGAGGAGTTCGACGGCCTCGTCCTTGTCGACGATGTTGCGCGGCTCCGCGAACACCGAGACGGTCTTCACGTCGGTTGCGAGCACCTCGCCGTTGCGGTCGAGGATATCGGGACGCGCGGCCGAAATCCCGGAAGACGCGGCGCGGCGCACCGCCGTTTCGTTGCCCGTTGTAGCGGCCAACATCACGAGCCGGCCTGCGATCACGAGAAACAGGAGCGTGAACATCACCGAGGCGAGGCCCACCCGCGGCGCGCTCTTGTCGACGCGCAGGCTGAAGAGCTCGCGAACGGACCCCAGGATCCCGCGCGGGGACCGGGGTGGAAGGGCTTGCGGCTGCGGCGGGAACTCGGGCTCGGCGGTCACAGGGTTCACCGTTTCGGCGTTTGGGTCGTGGAGGTGCGGGCGTCGGCTCCGCCGACTTTCGGCGTCGCCGTCGGGCCCATCAGGAGTTCGAGCTTGCGGCCGATGGTGTCCTCCCGCGGGGGACGATTCGGCAGCTCCGTGAAGCGGGCCAGCTGCGTCACGCTGAGCGGCTGCATATCGAGGAGATGGCGGTCGGCGGCGGCCTGCAGGCGATCGGGCCGATTGAGGTGCTGCCACTCGGCCTTGAGCACCGCGATCACCTCGCGCTCGCGCTGGGTTTTGACCTTCAGCTTCGCGACCTGCTCGGCGTGGAACAGCGTCTCGTACTTCACCGAATAGGCGTATCCCGCCGACGCGATGAGCGCGGAGATCGCCGCGATATGGAGAAACTTGATCATCGGCGCCCTCGCTTCTCGGCGGTTCGGGGCAGGTCGGCCAGCATCACGAGCGCGCCCAAGGGCTCTTGCGGCGCCGCTTCGGTGCGCTCGCCCGCTCGGAGCTTTGCGGAACGGGCGCGGGGATTGCGTGCGACCTCGACGTCCGAGGGGCCGACCGGGCCCTTCGCGACGAGGCGGAAACTCGGCTCGGCGGAAGCGGCGCTCGGCAGATGCCGGGAGCCTGCCGGCGTGCGCCCGGCCCGCGATGCGAAGAACTGCTTCACGATGCGGTCTTCGAGGGAATGAAAGGTCACGACCACGAGACGCCCGCCCGGAGCGAGCACCCGCTCGGCGGCGTGCAGCGCCCGCACGAGTTCACCCAGCTCGTCGTTCACCGCGATGCGCAGGGCCTGGAACACCCGCGTCGCCGGGTGGAAACCAGGCTCCGAGCGGATGAGGCCCGCCACGAGATCCGCCAATTGCGCGGTGGTCTCGAACGGCTCGCGGCGGCGGCTCTCGATGATGGCGCGCGCGACGGCCCGGGCGCGTCGCTCCTCGCCGTAATGGTAGAAGATGTCGGCGAGTTCGGCCTCGGGCGCCTCGTTCACGATGTCCGCGGCGCTGCGCCCGGCCCTCTCCATGCGCATGTCGAGGGGACCGTTCTGGCGAAACGAGAAGCCGCGCTCCGCCTCGTCGAGCTGCATGGACGAGACGCCGATGTCGAGAACCACCCCATCGAGGCGCTCGACGCCCTGTGCCTCCACGATCTCATCGAGGTCGCCGAAGCGGCCCGGCACGAGGCTCAGCCGCCCGCGCGCGCTCGTGACGAGAGCGGCGCCCGAGGCGATCGCATCCGGATCGCGGTCGACGGCGATGACCTTGTTCTGAGAGTTGGCGTCGAGAATGGCGCGGGTGTAGCCGCCGGCCCCGAACGTGCCGTCCAGGAACGTGCCGCCGCGGGCGGCCTCGAGCGCGTGGCAAACCTCCTCCAGGAGCACGGGAACGTGGCGGGACGGTCCGCCAGCGGCTCCGGCCTGGCCGTCGCCGCGTCCCCTCATCGCTCCCGCCCTCCTGGTGGGATGGCCTGTGCGTTGCGCAGGTCCAGAGTCCGGGCTCCGATGACCTTCTTGAGGTCTCTCACTTTCACGCGCGCCTCCTCCAAGTGCGCATGGAAGCGATCCGGCTCCCAGATCTGAAACTTGTGGCCGAGGCCCACGAACGTTACCGCGTCCGCGATCCCGGCATGCGCCTTCACCGAATCCGTCAGGATGACTCGTCCCTCCGGATCGACTTTCAGGATCTCGCTGGTGCCGAACAACGCCGTCGACAGCTGATCCCGCTCGTCCGAGTAGGGCGACAGGGTCGACAGGAACGCGTCGATCTCGTTCAGAAGCGTGTTGCCGCCCGCATCCAGGGCCGGCGCATCCAGCGCCGGGTGAACGTACAAGCCCTCGAACCCGTCCCGCGCGAGTACCGCCCGGAACGGCGCAGGGATCGAAACCCGCCCCTTCGCGTCCAACCGATTGGTGAAATTGGACACGAAGCGGTTCATGGCCCCGCGCGTTTCTGAATGTCAGCCCCCCGGCGGATGGTGGTCCGCCGCCTTCCGTCCCAGGCGCATACAATTGTCCCACGGGTGCGCTCGTGCCGCAGCCTGCGCTGCGCCCGACCGCCCCTCGAGAAGGCGCCTTGAACGGGATGATTTGGGATATCATGGGAGGGTATGGGCGTCAATGATACGGCAAAGCTTCCACAGCCCCTCTCAGGGTCATGCGCATCAGAGATCCTTAAAGTTAATGAAGCGTAAGAGCGGCCGAGAAAGCGCCGCTCCGTCCCCGCTTTTCGCGCAGTGTGTTTCGTCGGGAGGAAGTGTCAGCCGGCCTGTAAGCCGGGTTCTGTAGGGCCCGAGGCGAACCTCGAACGTGGCGGCCATTCCTCTGGGACGGCTGTTGCCAGCCGCCTCAAGCAACCAACCCGGACGACGGCCTGGAAACCGGCTGGCGCCTCGCGGCGCCGTGTCGTCCCTATTCGGTTTTGCTCCTGGTGGGGTTTACCTTGCCGTCTGCGTTACCGCATCCGCGGTGCGCTCTTACCGCACCCTTTCACCCTTACCCCGAGGTCCGAAGATTCCGCGGGGCGGTTTGCTTTCTGTGGCACTGTCCCTGGGGTTGCCCCCGCCGGACGTTATCCGGCACCGTGCTTCCATGGAGCCCGGACTTTCCTCCCCGAGCGAACTCGGAGCGGCCGCCCGGCCGGCTGACGGGCGGGATGTGGGCTGCCGGGGGCCCTGACGTCAACCCTTCGCGCCCGTTCGGTGATGCGCAAAGGGCACGCAGCCTGCCCTTCGGCGATGCGACACGGCTCCGTCAGGAACTGTTCAGCTGAGGTGACGTTAGCGTGACCGTTAGGCTAAGCTCGGCCCTCCAGCCGCAGCCGCTTGCCCGCAACGAACGACAGGGAGTTCCCATGAAGAAGATCCTCACCCTTCTCGCCGCCGGCGTCCTCACCCTTTCCGTGACCGCCTGCTACACCCCCGGCGAGCGGGCGGCGGGCGGCGCCGTCATCGGCGCGGCCACGGGTGCTGCCGTCGGCGGCCTTGCGACGGGCCGCGCGGGCGGCGCGCTTGCGGGGGCGGCGGTCGGTGCTGCCGGCGGCGCCATCGTAGGTGCCGGAACGGCGCCCGCGCAGCCTGCCTGCCCCTATGGCACCTACCGCGACGCCGCCGGCAACATCTACTGCCGCTGACGCGTTCCCCCCTGGGTTCGGGGCCGAGGCATCGCCTCGGCCCTTTTCTTTTGGACCCGAGTGCCGCTACCACTGAGCCCATGACCCGCCCTGATTTGCTGCTTCTTCGCCCATGACCCTGTCGCTTTGGGGAAAGCTCGGCGGCGCCGGCCTCGGCCTTGCGTTCGGCGGGCCGATCGGCGCGCTGCTGGGCGGCGTGGCCGGCCATATGCTGGTGGACCGCGAGGGTTCGCTGTTCGGCGACCCGCCTCGGGACATCGTCTTCACCACCGGCCTCGTGGCGCTGGCGGCCAAGATGGCGAAGTCCGATGGCGTCGTGGTGCGCCACGAGGTCGAAGCCTTCGAGCGCATCGTCGAGGTACCCGACAGCGAGCAGGCGCGGGTGCGGCGCCTTTTCGACCTCGCCAAGAGCACCACGGAGGGGTTCGAGTCCTACGCTCAGCAGATGGCCGATCTGCTGCGGGACGAGCCGAACCTGCTTGAGGACGTTCTCGACGGCCTCTTCCACATCGCCAAGGCGGACGGCGCCGTGCACGACGCTGAATTCGCCTATCTGGGGCGCGTCGCCGCCCTCTTCGGCTTCGAGGACCGCGATTTCGACCGTATCGCCGCGCGGCACGTGCGCCGGGCCGACGACCCCTACCTCATCCTCGGCGCCGACCGCTCCATGAAGAACGACGAGCTCAAGCGCCATTACCGCCGGATCGTGGCCGAGAACCACCCCGATCGCGAGATCGCGCGCGGCCTGCCGCCGGAAGCGGTGCGGATCGCCACCGAACGCCTGGCGGTCATCAACGCCGCCTGGGAGCGCATCGCGGCGGAGCGCGGTTTGAAATAGCCGCATGAGCGAGCGCCTTACCCCCGACAGCCCCGTGGCCGCGCGGGTGTTCCCCTCGCCGAACCACGGCGAGCGCAAGGACGGGCGCCGCGCCGACATGGTGCTCCTGCACTACACGGGCATGGCCGCGGAGGGCGATGCCCTGCAATGGCTGTGCAATCCGGTGTCTCAGGTGTCGGCCCACTACTTCGTGTTCGAGAACGGCCATGTGCTCCAGCTCGTGCCCGAAGCCCGCCGCGCCTGGCATGCGGGCGTTTCGGCGTGGGATGGGGAGCCCGACGTCAACTCCTGCTCCATCGGCATCGAGATCGCGAATGCCGGCCACCCCGGCGGATTGCCGCCCTTCCCCGAGGCGCAGATCGAAGCCGTCACGGCGCTCACGCGGGACATTGCCGCCCGTTGGCGCATCCGGCCGGATCGGGTGCTCGGCCATTCCGACGTGGCGCCGGGCCGTAAGGTGGATCCGGGCGAACGTTTCCCCTGGGAGCGGTTGCACCAGGGCGGCGTTGGGCACTGGGTGCGGCCCGCGCCCATTCGCGACGGTCGCTTCTTCGCCCGTGGCGACCAGGGCATGCCCGTGGAAGCGCTCCAGGCCATGCTCGCCATGTACGGTTACGCCTTGCGGATCACCGGCAGCTTCGATGAGGACACCGAGAAGGTGGTGACGGCCTTCCAGCGCCACTTCCGCCCCGAGCGCATCGACGGCGTAGCCGACGCCTCTACGATCACGACCCTGCGGGACCTGATAGCGGCCCGAAAGGCGAGTTGAAAGCCCTGCGCTCGCCAACCCAGAGGATGGCCTGAGCGGTCATCGGCCTCGCTGCAGGCTCCGTCCGATCTCCCGCCCCCCGGTTTCCCGTCTGCATGGGGGCACCGTCAGAAATGTCGCCTCGACTTAGGCGGGAACGGCTAGAGCTCTTCAGCAGGTTGACAGTTGCAGAGCGTGGTCGAAGCCTGAAGGGAGCTTGTGCCGATCGAGAGCACAAGGAAACACCTTTTGGGGGTTTGGAATGACATCTGCAGCTTACGAGCCGTGCCTGACTGTTCGGCCTCAGGATCAGGTCTGCTTCGGCTCATTGCCGACCGGAGAGCTCCGAGAACTCACCACCGACGAGTGCGACAGCGTCACGGGACAAGGCCCGGTCGGTGCGACTGTCGGCGTCGCGTGCGGCGGGGCTATTGGCGGAGCCCTCGCTTATCAGCTCACCGGAAGCCGTGGCGCAGCGGCGGTGGGCGGGGTCATCGGCGGCATCGTTGGAGGTCTTTTTCTTGGATTCGTTAGCCCCGTCTGAGGCTGGCGATACGGGGCGGGCCGCTCGATCATGGGGGTGTCCCCGGCAACGGTGCGGCCGCTCCGCCAGCGGCATGTTTCCGCGCATGACAAAGAGTTAACTCGCCCCCACCCGTCATTTGAGCCACAATTCCAGGGCACAGGCTTCGCGCCTGAGGGGATGGTCTCGTGCGGCGGGTTTGGGTTTGGTTGCTCGTGGTGCTGGCCTTGGCCGGCGCTGCGGGCTTTTACGTTTGGCGTCCGATCGGCGGGGCTGCGGCCCATGCGCCCTATCGCCTGGCATCCGTCGACCGCGGACCGATCACCGCGAGCGTGCGCGCCACCGGCACCGTCAATCCCGTCACCACCGTTCTGGTGGGCTCGCAGCTCTCGGGCCAGGTGGTCGAGATCCTGGTGGACTACAACAGCCCCGTGAAGGCCGGGCAGGTGGTGGCGCGGCTCTATGCCGAACAGATCAAGTCCCGCTGGGATGCCGCCCGCGCCGATCTCGAACAGGCTCGCGCCGACCTCGCCATGCGCCGCGCGCAGGGAGACAAGTCCCGCGCCCTGCTCCAGCGCGCGGAGGCCCTGAGCCGCGACCTTGCCGCCCAGCGCGACCGGGTCCGGGCCCTCAGCGCCGAGGCCCAGCGCAACGTCGACCGCCAGACGGAGCTCACCGCCCGCGCCGTCGGCACCCAGAACAGCCTCGACCAGGCCCGAACGCAGCTCGACGTGCAGCGCGCCGCCATCGCCTCGGCGGACGCGCAGATCGCGTCCAATGCCGCCGAGATCATCGGGCTGAAGGCCGACATCACCCTGGCGGAAGCCCAGATCCAATCCGCGCAGGCCACGATCCTCCAACGCGAGGCCAAGATGCGGGACGTGGAGATCGACCTCTCGCGCACCGAGATCCGCTCGCCCGTGGACGGGGTGGTGGTGAAGCGCGACATCGAGCTCGGCCAGACCGTGGCGGCGTCGCTCTCCGCTCCCACCCTCTTCACGATCGCCCAGGACCTGCGCGAGATCGACATCTACGCCAATATCGACGAGGCGGATGTCGGCCGCGTCAAGTCCGGCCAGAGCGTCACCTTCTCGGTGAACGCCTATCCGAACCGCACCTTCAACGGCACCGTGCGCCTCGTGCGCCTCGGCGCCCAGACGGTGCAGAACGTGGTGACCTATACGGCGATCATCGGGGTCGACAACGACGACGCGGCGCTGCTGCCGGGTATGACCGCGAACCTCCAGATCGTCACCGACGACCGCCCGAACACCCTGCGGATCCCGAACGCGGCGCTCCGCTTCCGCCCGGTACCGGGCGCCGCTCCCGCCGCGCCGAGCCTGACGGAACGCGCCGTGGCCTCGCCGGCGCCGGGCGCCAATCCGTTCATGGAGCGCGCCCCGCGGGGCCGCCCCCTGGCGGATTTGCGCGAACGCATCGTCGCCGAGGTGCAGCCCACCCCGGAGCAGATCGCGGCCATTGACGGGATTTTGAGCGAGGCGAGGCCCGCCCGCGAGCCCGGCCTCTCCGACGGGGAGCGCCGCACCGCCATGCGCCAAGCGCGCCAGGATCTCCAGCGCCGCATCGCCGCGGCGCTCGACCCTGAGCGCCGCACCCGCTTCGAGGCCATGATGAGCGAGCGGCGCGGCGGTCGTGGCCAGACCGCCGCCGAGGCCGGAACCCCGGCGCGGGTCTATGTGCTCGATCCCGCGGGCGTGCCGCAGCCGGTCGCGGTGCGGGTCGGGGTCACGGACGGCAGCACCACCGAACTCGTGAGCGGCGACCTCGCCGAGGGCACCGCCCTCGTGATCGGCGGCGGACCCCGCAACGCCTCGGGCCCGGGCCCCGACAGCAGCAACTCGCCGGCCTCGCGGCCCCGCCCGCAGCGGCTGTTCTAGGAGCCGTTCGTGGCGCTCATCCAAACCCGCGACCTCGCCCGGGTCTACGATCTCGATTCCGGCCGCGTCACCGCGCTCGCCGGCGTGTCGCTCGAGGTCGAGGCCGGAGAGTTCGTCGCGGTGATGGGCCCCTCGGGCTCCGGCAAATCCACCTTCATGAACCTCGTGGGCTGCCTCGACCGGCCCACCGGCGGCTCGTATCGCCTGGCCGGCACCGCCGTCGAAACCCTCGATGCGGACGGGCTCGCGCGGCTGCGCAACGGCGAGATCGGCTTCGTCTTCCAGCAGTTCAATCTGCTGCCGCGGGTCGATGCGCTGGCGAATGTGGAGCTGCCGATGATCTATGCCGGCGTCGACCGGCGCACCCGGCGCGAGAAGGCCATGCGGGCCCTCGACCGCGTGGGCCTCGGCGACCGCCACCATCACCGGCCGATGCAGCTCTCCGGCGGCCAGCAGCAGCGCGTCGCCATCGCGCGGGCGCTGGTCAACACCCCGTCCCTGCTCTTGGCCGACGAGCCCACCGGCGCCCTCGACAGCCGTACCGCGGTGGAGATTCTCGCGCTCTTCCAGGAGCTCAACCGCGAGGGCGTCACCATCGTGCTCGTCACCCACGATGCGGATGTGGGCCGCCACGCGCGCCGCCTCGTGCGCTTCCGCGACGGTCGCGTGATCGGGGACGCGCGCCAGACGCCGCTCGATGCGCGGGACGCTCTAAAGGAGCAGGCCGCATGACGACGCTTCTCGTGCAGGTCCGCGCCATCGCGCCTTCACTCGCACAGCGGCACGGGATCGACTCCGAAGCCGCCCGCGTCTGGAGGGCCGCATGAGGTTCACGGAAGCCGTCCGCTCGGCCTTCTCGGCCATCGGCGCCAATGCCCTGCGTTCGCTCCTCACCATGCTCGGCATCGTGATCGGCGTCGCGGCGGTGATCGCCATGGTGGCGATCGGGTCGGGCGCCCGCAATCTCGTGGACAGGCAGATCCGCTCGCTCGGCGCCAACCTCGCCACGGTCTCCCCCGGCAACGTCACCCAGGGCGGGGCGCGCATGGGGGCCGGGGCCGCATCGAGCCTCACGGACGAGGACGCCGCCGCGATCCGCGAGGAGATCGAGGGTGTCGTGGCGAGCGCGCCCTTCGTGAACGGCCGCGCCCAGCTCGTCGCCGGCCGCATCAACTGGAACACCAACGTCTACGGCGTCGATCTCGACTGGTTCGTGGCGCGGGAATGGGAGGTCGAGACCGGTCGCGGCTTCGATCCCGAGGAAATGCGGCGGGGCGACATCGTCGCGATCCTCGGCCGGACCGTCGCCGCGAAGCTCTTCGGGGAGGACGATCCGATCGGCCAGACGATCCGGGTGCGCAACACGCCGTTCCGGGTCATCGGCATCATGGCCTCGAAGGGCCAGTCGGCCTTCGGCCAGGATCAGGACGACGCGATCTTCGTGCCGCTCGACGCGGGGCGCCGGCGCGTGATCGGGCGCAATTACGCCAAGGATCGCTCGGTGATGTCGATCTTCGTGAAGTTCGAGCGCGAGGAGGACATCGCGCCGGGCATCGCGCAGACCGGCGCCCTGCTGCGCCAGCGCCACCGGCTCAGCGCCGATCAGGAGGACGATTTCGCGATCCGCAACCTCACCGAGATCGCCAACACCGCGGGGGCTGCCGCCGGCACGCTCGCGCTGCTGGTGGCGGGCGTCGCGGGCGTGTCGCTGCTGGTGGGCGGCATCGGGATCATGAACATCATGCTGGTCTCGGTCACGGAGCGCACCCGGGAGATCGGCCTGCGGCTCGCGGTCGGCGCCCGTCCGCGCGATATCCGCGCCCAATTCCTCATCGAGGCCGCAACCCTCTCGACGCTGGGAGGCGCCGTCGGCGTCGCGCTTGGCGTCGGCGCCGCCCACGTAATCGCCACCATGGCGGGCTGGCCTTCGCTCGTCTCCCCCGACGCCATTCTGCTGGCGGTGGGCTTCTCGGCGCTCGTCGGCATCTTCTTCGGCTTCTACCCCGCCCAACGGGCCTCGCGGCTCGACCCCATCGAGGCGCTGCGGCGCGAATAGCACTTGTGACCTCGCCACCGTTGCGGTGCGAGGCATGGGTCTTGTGTGTGCCTTGTGCCCTGGTGGGGGCACGGGGCGCATGCAGCCCCGCCAAGCCGGCGGCGTAAGAAGCAGGGAGGGAGGGCACCGGACGAGCGGTGCCGCACGCGCCCCGTGCACGATGATCTCACAGGCGCCAGCCCCGCGCTTCGGCAGGTCTGCTGGTCGTCTCAGA